>Ga0307515_10000775_pt1 | contig 73633 bp, 54 predicted proteins | sample 17_EM_MG_FD_194513 | JGI IMG/M metagenome (GOLD analysis project Ga0307515, IMG submission 194513) | Populus trichocarpa ectomycorrhiza microbial communities from riparian zone in the Pacific Northwest, United States - 17_EM | ecosystem: Host-associated > Plants > Roots > Unclassified | place... | reverse complement strand
AACCTTCGTCCCCGCTTCTGCTAAATGAGTGACTTCTTTTCCCCTGGTTCCTGCACTCCTCTTCCTTCGTACCGAAACGAATGTAACCTGTCACATCTCCGATTCCTTCCCAATCCTCCTGAGCTGTAACAAACTCAATGAGTTGATTTGCTTCCAGCCAATAGACTTAATCACTCAGATACTACATGCTGATCTCTTTACTATTTGACAACTGGAAGCTGTGTAGAGGTGTTCCTGCTCCAAAGCAGACTATATTCAATAATTTTATATACTGGAGTTCAGTATATTGCTAGCTGTATATGTAACTCTGCTTTATTTCAACATAACTCTACTCTGTCCTGTTAGTCTCATATAGTACGTATAGTTGAGAATGATTTGTATGACTAATATTTCTTGATTTAGACATTCTGGCTAAAGCAAAATATTCACATTATGAATTTATACTCTGCCATGCTGCTATATAAGCTATGCCAATTAATCAGGATGTGGTCAAAGTTAAATTCTACTTATGATATCCTGACTGGCCAACAAGTAATGATATAAACCACAATTGCGCATCAGATAACTAGGTCTTTTTATCATGATGTATTTGCATTAGAATCTGCTATTAACAATAGCATCTCTCTAGGTGATCTGCTAAATTGTCAACTATAAATAGTGAATATTTATAGCCTACTTTTTGTAGTTTTGTTTCAGTACTCAGATACTCCAAATGACTTTAGAAGATATCTATATTATAAAGTTATTCAATTTGTTAGTTAAGCAAAAATGCTAGATATAAACCTGGAGATTTACTAGAATACAGAATATTACACTGAAGTTACATTCAGTATAACATATAATCAATCACCATTCAGTTTTACACTGTTTAACATAGTATAATTTTATTACTTGCAATCAGCTTTAATAATAGAAACTGAATATATAGTAACTAAGAAATATAACTCAGATGAAGTTTCTCTTTCATTCTGAAACTTCAAATTGGCATGAGTTTCTATTATGTAACCAGGGTTCAAGGTCTGTGGCTACCAAACTGGAGGTCAGTTTCACATTGTTTAAGATTCACTGCTACTTAGACTGAGTAATATAAACTTTCCAGTATTAAATTACCAGGATATAGATATGGCAGTTAGTAGGTATACACAAAGAGGTAGGATGCAGTAATTGAAGACCACAATTATCAAGAAGGTATGGGAGAAGGTATGGGGGATAAAGTCGAGGAAGGTAGTAGATATGGGTGTTATTGTGGTGGTGGTGCTCGCGGTTTCGGAGATCCTTCCTATGAGATAATATCCTAATCGCGCAGGGACACCAACAATCACTCGTGATTACCTAACAATATTACGTAAGAATTGGACGACTCGCTCGATATGGAAAATTCCGTATCATTCCATATAATTTCGCATCACTTCAGTGCAATCTTCATATCAATAGTACAATTCTCGAGAGTACGGATATAACTTGGAGTGGCTAAGTTCTCCTGCTGTGTTTATAACGTTAACTCTCCATCCCTTTCATCACCACCCTCTCATACTAAGTGATTCTACTGCCACTAAAACCAGCATGATAGTGGCTGCGATTTTACTTGGGCTTATAGCACCGACCGGCCACTGCTTGTTCAGCATTCATGACGACTTTCTTGCATTCCCTCAAGTAGGTTAGTCTGCTCTTCGCTGGAAGGTAATGTTTTGTAACGATGTTCAGTTCGGAATTCAATTTGCGGATGGCTTTGTGTCGATGGAGGAGGCACAATCTGCCTTGTCACTGAGTCGCTCTCGCACCGATCACAGCGCCCCGTTAGAGTCTTACGAGCTCGTGCGATTGAAAGGAGAACGGAACTTTCTATGTGCTATACCAGCAATTAAACTTGCACCGCACTTGAATGCAACGGAAAAGGAACTATCGAAGGTAGAGGAAGAGAAGGAACTGGCACGAGCTACCTCCCGTGGATGGGAATTGCTATCTGACCTGGATGGGAATTGTCTGTTCTTTGTTTCGGGATGGTGGAGCTATTCATTCTGCCATAATCGAGAGGTACGGCAATTTCACCAGTTACCATCTCAGCAAAGTAACCAGTGGCCCCCGACCGAAGACCCGCACTCACAGTCTTATGTGCTTGGGAGAGTTTCCATGGATGGCACCCAGCGTGTAGGGGACGGTACTCAACTGCAAGCAACAGGGAAGTTGAGGTATTTGGTTCAAAAATTGGGAAGTGGGACTGTTTGTGACCTGACCGGAAAAGAACGCAAAATTGAGATCCAGGTAGGCACAGGAGGACTTCCGCACCCAGAGTGGCATTTGTAGGCTTACCGGCTTAGTTCCATTGTAATTCTCATGGCACGGACCGGATTGATTGGATCAAGGAGGTATCCATTTGTTGTTACTTGATGATTGTCTACACTCCAAGGTTGTGCAATGACGCTACCTTTCTCCCGCCACGAGACAACGAAGCCAACGTTATCAATTGCCTTGAAGTGCTGGGAGCCCAAACCCAGCCACAATTCTATAAATCCACAGGGAAAGGGGGAGAGCATATCATGAGGCTATTACAGGACACAACTCAACAGCCGTTGGAAGCAGCCACTCAAAGTAGAACAAGTACAGGATGAAATGAATTGTATCGTAGTTGACGTTGTACACACCATTTAGCAATATGTTTAAGACTTGAATGTGTATGATTAGAGGTGTGGGATACCTTATAAACCTAGCAGCATTATGTAGACGGGTTGTCAATCGATAAATACGGTGGATAAAAAGTAGGGTGATATTTCTGGGGTAGTGAAACCGTATGGGTGATTACGAGATTCACACCAAATCCTACATTACTCTGGATTTGTCGGGATACTGTTGGTGTCAAAAGTGGTATCTGCATCAGAAGGCGAGTTACGGGACATAGAACACTACGAAATTCTCTGAGTGATTATGGGGCCAAATTTGCGCCAAAATACCCCATGTCTGGACAAACTTTGAATTTTACGATTTGCCCAGTTACCACAATTTAAATAAGATCTTGTCCTTGGTATTGCGAAGTAACGGCATCATACTGCATGAGGTCATTGGACATGTTTGTGGGATGAGGTATGGGGTTACTGATGTGGTACAGCTTTGATTTATCGGTCGTGTGTAACTCTATATAACATAAAACTAAATATTACTAAATTTCATTATAATTATGTTGCATTATTCTCATATAATATAGAATTGCAGATTACATAGTATTACTCTCATATTTAAAAGCTACATATATTTGGAAATATTTAACAGCTGTATAGTTTGGTAATTACTGAAAACTGACTAATAGATTTTCATGTGAATAGAGGTGGGTCAAAGCTTAATAATATTATGAAATATTAATATTAAAGTAACAACTACAATGTAAGTAGTGAATTAATAGCAGATACAAGTATATATAATGTTGGCAAAATCAAATATAATCTTGATACTCTACAATACATAAATTGTAAAAGGTTTTTCACAGATACCGATATTATACAGTGTGTACTTAATTATAGCTTTTCCATCTATATTGGTATTAGTTTTAAATAAACTATAAATTATAAATAGCAGATAAATCTAGATGGATAATTACAACTAATGCAAAACTATATATACTGCATATATTTTGAATATATGTATTGTATGGTTGGAATTTAGATGCAAAGTCAAATGGAATAATAACAAGAGTATCCACAAATAAGTATAGTATAAAGTGTAGTACACCTATTGCAAAATGCAACAATATTGTACCAATTAATGTTAAGATTTATGGTACTAGATAAATTCCATTTCACAATGTTCTAATTATATCTTACTAATAAACTCAATATTGTACTCTCTTGCTCAGTATTAGGAGACTTATTTTGAAGTATTACTTAGAGATATTGAATAATGTTGCTATATGAATATAATTGATTCAAAATTGGAATATTTAATTAATTCTTACTTGTAGTGCTAAAAATAACAACTTTTATATCATTTTATATTCTACCATACTTAGATATAGCAATTTGATATTGGTATCTGTGAATGTATTTGTATAGATTCTGTGGTCTTATATAAACATAAATAAAACTGAGATAAAATACTATTTTTCAACTTGCAGATCTAAGTATGGCACTGGAGTATAGGTAGAATACCCAATATCTAAGTAGCCATTACCCAGTCTAAGCAAGATTTTCTGTTTTTATTTTCAATTTAATAATTGCAAATAGTGTAAATTTGTCTTAAATTTAAATCTATCTATCTATCTAATACTATATACACATATAGTCAGTATATACCAACCCAGAAATACCTAAATATTACCTAATACAATGCTATATCACAGCTGTTATGGTCGCCAGATGGCAGATTTGTTTTAAAGACTACATGGAATTGAATCAAAAGTATACAAAGAATACAATAAAGTTGATTTTGGTTGAAAACAACTCAAGATAGAATAAGTATAACTACACTAAAGTATAAATAACAATTAACTATCAATTTTCTTTGACATTAATCTGATACATAAAAGTATAAACAATTTGATATATTAGAATATTGTGTGTTGAGTAGATATAATTTATTTAAGCTAGTAGAAAGATAGTATTTGCCAGAAAACAAGAAGAAATGGCTTTAAAGATCTCTTGTGGCAATTATCTTCTACTGAGAGAAGCAAGTGTATGATATGAGTGATTGAGTGGTGAATGGAAGCTGATGCTGAACTTGAAATGTATCGCATATTCCAAATTGGAATTCAACAAATTCTTCACAGTATATTGGCCTTTCTTGGAACATTCAATTGAAGCTGACTTTGGATTGTAATATTGTAAAAAAATGTCAATCTGCACTAAATATAGATTGAAACTAAATCTCAGAACTTCCTTGGAAATTTAAATTCTTAGAAGCTATAATATTTCTCTTAGTATTAATATTTCAGAATGGACAGTATTTATAATAATATATACTTAAGGACCAGAAATAAGAAAATATAGCTTTGTGAATATTATTAAATTAAGCTTATATTATATTAATATATAGTAACTGACTTCATCTAAACTTTCTTGCTAGAATTGAGTATAAAATATACTGTACCTGGTAATTGAATAGTATATTAACTACTTATCGATTTATAAATAAGTATTCTGAAATTTCTGTACTATGACACATTCAGTATAGGAAAATAATGTAGAACTAATATCAGAATGGATTGAATGTTTTGTTTACTACTGATCATATTGAGTTATAAAGACAGATATTCATGCCCTACAACTTCTATATATAATATTGTCACTATAGATTTCCATATTATCCCAATATAACATAAATATTACACTGTATTTCCCCATTATATCATGGAAAGGAGCAACAATGGAATAGTTATGAAATTATATTAATAGTAAACAATTATATTATTTATGTGGATTATAGATAGGTAAAATATAAAAGTCTATATAGTATTAAAAAGATTACTTAGTAATTGCATGTCAACTATACAAAAACTGCTTTAATGAATTAACATTAGTTACCAGAGGCAATATTGTAGAATATTAAATCTCTAGAAGATAGCTTTCAGAGAGAAAGGTTAGTGAAATTAACATAGATATCTGGTAGCTGTTATACACAATTTCTATACCAAATGAGATAATACACCTAATTTGATATGATATATAGTGATTTAGTATACCACAAAGATATCTATACCAACATTACAGCAGTTTCTAATAAATTAGAACGATTGACAGTACTTTGAGTAACTATTGAACAAACTGCTATCATTGTCAACTGTATAGAGTTATTCTACTCAATACAGTATACTAACATATAAATTAGATTAGTCCCGGAACGTATAATAACAGCTGTAACTGTATTCGATACTACAAAGCAAACTGTTAGTGATATCCCTAACACAGTATCAGATGTGATTGAATTTAATGAACAGCTAGTGAAAATATTGATAAGATACTATATTGGAACCATTGAAGGTATCAGTTGTTCATTGAAGGCTGATATTGATTTGTTATTCACTTGCCATTCAATACGCACGATACACAGTTGCTTGGCCAGCATGGTGGAATCAGAATAAAATCACATCAATTATCCTTTCCTGTTCATTAAGCGATACATCTTTACACATGTGTACTACTTACTTGGATATTGTTCGTAACTATAAACTGATCAGAATAATATTGAATTACTACTTCAGGCTGTTGTTGAAATCTCGGTAAATACATCAGCAAAAAGAATTCCTGTCTGCCTCGGATAGCTCCGTCATTGTGGACACATTCCGTCAGAACCGTCAGAGATACCCCTGTGGGGGCTTACTCCACACCCAGCGACGATACCACTCATTGAGTTGCATATCGCCCACAGATCGCAGTGTCACTGTTTCTTCTCGCTCTATCAGTCTCGTGTTGTAAATGAACACTGTGGCATTGTGGCCAACTGTTACCATACGTCAGAATAAGTTCACTTGGTAATCTGTTGCATCGCGATTCCAATGCGATGGGTGACGTTTCAAAAATCTCTCCTAGCATTCGTTCAACCTACACGCCAAATGCAATTCTCTCTTTACTAATTTTACAAATCATTCCAGGTTGCCAGATCTATCTGGCTATTGACAATCCATCGCTCATTCCATCCATCTCCTGTCTTACTACTGGTAGCTATCCCTGGAACTATGTGCATGCAGCCGACAATGTTTCTGTCGCTGATAACATGCAATGCAACGGCTGCCGGTGCTGTTCTCATTTGTACAAATATCGAGACAGGATCCGAATAACCGGAGATTTCAGGTATTGGGGTGAGCGCCATGGCTAACCAGTACTCAACAAAAGCTCCATCCTCGTTCAGGAGCTTGATTTTGCATAGTGGTTGGAGTTGCCATGGGAGATGCCAGTTCGGCGTGCCATAACACCTCCCTGGGCGTTGCTTTACCCACACCCAGTCGTTCTGTTGCTCGCCTCTGCGCCAGCTCTGGCGTCCTGTGCATCAACACATCTGAGAAACGCATTCACCTTCTACACCCTCAACATGAGCCTTAATACCATGGTAAATACAGAGCTCCATTGGGTGCAGTTTTTCATCCGATATATACATCATGTCACGACTCTTATGCTTGACAAACTCCCGTGTGCCGTTGAATATTGCCGCGCAGTGCGTTGCGTCTTGTGTATTGTCGAGTAATGATCTGAAGTCTTTGATCATAGAGTCAGGATGCTTTCCATCAAGGCAGTGCTAGGGTTCCAGGAATTCAGACTTCACATAAGACTGAGAGCTCAGGGGGGCAGCCCAATCAGCACCGGAATAGAGGACTTTGCAGTTGGAAGCGCTGTTCTCCTGACTGTCAGCTATGGCTTGGGGATTGAGCTCTGTGATTTGGAAGCAGAGAATGCGATGCTGAAAGGTGATTACTCGTGGCAGGTAGTTGAGATTGTGATTTGAGGCGTTCCAACCGTCCTCGAGGTTCATTATTTGTGCCTGTTCATGCCTGTCGGCAGAATACTGTTGCAAGGCTCCATATCGACAAATCTGTTCAACCCAATGAGACATCAAGTGGATCTTCCCAAAGTTGAAGTTGAGATCAAACCCCTTCTCAACATCTAGCTCGTGGCCGATATAATTCCGCCAGGCAGTCATTTCGCGCCGCCTCTTGGAGAGAGTCAAAGTTTCAGCATTTGTTTCCTTCTCTGCCTTTCGGTTCTTCACGAGTTCTGATCTCAGAAGATTGGCTTTGGCCTGTGTATCTTTCCCTGCTTGCCCGGGTAAGAAAACATCGTTGAACATGTGAAAATGATGCAAGGCGTCCTCCATGTAGCTGAATGTTGCATCATCATTAGATTTATATTGAGCATATATATACCATTCTAACAATGCCTGTGTGCACTGAATTGAATGATTGAATATGGGACGCTGAGCGGGACATCCACCTTATACAGTCTGGGTTACAACTCCAACCAGGTACCGGTTCATGTTCTTCATCTCCTTCTCATTCCATTGAGAGAGTTCCTCATATGACCTATTTTTTGGTGTGAGGTCGTGGTAAGCAGGCAGGGATAACCAGATTACATTGCACTTGTTGGGCACTTCGTGCGACCTCATGAAGTGGAAAATCCCCTTCTGGAGGAGGTCCAGCATGCCAATCTGCATTGTATGGAGGAGGTGGGGCATCAGGAGGTCGCTCACGATACAGGGAATATGGTGAATCACGATTGATGCTCAGTGAAGCTGCCGTGATGAGAGTTCAGCATCAGCTCTGTTGGTGTTGGCATTGGGGAGAGTTCTATATAGGTTTTGATGCCGCTGGGGGTATGCTTGTCAGGAGGGACATGATCTCCAAGTGTGTTCTTTCGACACTCACACCAAAAGCAGATATGCCGCTCGAGATGATGTAGGTTGCTATACTCAGGGCCCTCTGCAAGCCATGCTGCTACAACCGGTTTGCAATGCCTGAAGTCGCCATCTGCATGGAGAATTTTGTGAATCCGGCTCTTGGCGCTGCGATTTTGTTTAAATGTGAGAGGATAGAGTATCCACCAGAGTACCTCATTCAGCACCTCTCGGTTTGTGTGACTCTACACATGCAGCCGGTTCAGTGCAATATTGCAGGAGTTGATCGGGAGCGGCAGGAGAGCGACCATTACGACACTGTGTGTGGATGGAACCTGGCGCATCTTGGAAGATAGATTCCCAATTGTCAAATAAGCAGGCCACTCTGTCTTGTCGCCAGCAAAATTCGAGAGATGTGATCCATTGCACATCAAGATCAAGGGACGTGGTGTATCCCCCACACAAAGCATTTACTTAACATCAATGAGCACGTTATTATCCTCGTGTATCTCTCCTTACCTGTGTCTCCCTCCACCAGTCTGAAGTGTGCATTTCAGTATAGAGGCATTTTGGTGGCGAATCGCTGTTGAATGAATGCTGCAGGGCGTAAATAACATCGTTGGTTTAGGCTCGCTGCTGCATCGACCATGTCATGCTTTTGATGATGTCTTGACTCCAGTATTTGATAGGGCATTGGTTATTGACATTCCATCTCATATCCTTGAGAGTGTGTAGTTCCCACTCCACGAGAGCCTGATCATCTGGCATGCTTGCCACAAGCATCTGCATGCAATCCCCTCTTTTGAAGCTTCGGAAACGCGGAGCGGTGTTTTCTTCCTTCAGCACATTCTCACGGTACATTTTATTGCCCTTCCTCTGGACCCCACAACGGATATATTTCTACTCTTCACGTATCGCAAACGGGTAGTAGGTATAGTTTTGTATGTTCCTCTCAGGACAACCCCGAGTGCCGCATTCCCGTGGCATGGTAATGTACTCGCCCAGTGGAGCGCCGGCAACGGACAGTGTTTCCGTCCGCGGCAGGAGAGTTGGCAGTGGTTGAGACTCCGAGTCGGCAATGGTTCCAACGTGTTGGAGGTAGGGAAATATGTCCAAGTCTTTGACTGAATCTTTGTTAGCATTGATATCACAATGCTGAGCAGGCTCAATGCGTGAGGCCACGATGCGAATAGTCAGATTCTTCTGGTGTGTAACTTCCGGCTGTTCAGGAGAGTGTAATTTAATATGTTAAAGTCGCCAGTGGCCTGAGGTGAACTTCATTCGGCATGAAAATACAGGGCAATGGAAAGGGGTCTTCTCCGGCATTGTTGACAACATCCGTGTGGTGGAGTATACACTGTAGCAAGGGACAACAGTTGGTGCTGGGCCTGAGCAGTCTTGTGTGGGTGTAAGCTCACAATACTTCGACCTAACTTGAGAGATATATTGAGCCTCAACACCATCGCCAGGAGGTCTTTTACACACCAGGATATGCAAAAACGCTGCCTGAGCGAAGTCCCATAAAGCTATGAATAAAATCAAACCAATACCAAACCCACCAATAGTATGAACCCTGAGCGATCCAAAAACCTTGCGACGCATGTGATAATCAATGCCTGAGATAAATGGACTAGAACAAAGAAACTGAATAACCCGACAACCGACCCCTAACTGACGCGAGCCGGAAACTAAAAAACCCTAAGCAAACAGAACACCTCCACATGTGGCTTAATCAGTGCCTGGGATGAATAGATTACAGCAAAGGAAACTCACAAGACAAGAACCCGACACTAACCCAACAGAACAACCATCGCCTACCGAGCAATCCGGGCGTGCCGCAGGGAGAGTCACTTCTGGGAGAGCGACATCAGGTACACTGTCACCACCTGCCGATTAGCCGAGCAGCTACTGATCCACATCTAGATCTGAGCAGTTTCCGGCTGCCGCAATGTCTCGCAGAGTTGGCACTGTCAGGTGAGGTCTTTGCGGCATCACATTCCGCATAACCAACAGCCCGCTGAGAGCGTGAGTCTAGCCAGTTTGGGGTCATCCATGAGGCTCCGGGGTCTCTGGCTGTGGGGCAGGCACCACAACATGTGGCTATGGGGTATACTTGAGCATCTCCTGTCCTTGCTGAGGTAGCACGATTGGCTGATTGTCTACCATGGTATCTACATTATCAGCCAATGTATATACCATCTCCCCCTGGCCAATCATCCGAGGTTCTCTGCCATCATCCTCATCCTCATCCTCATCCTCATTGTCATCCTCCTCCTCCTCATCTTCCTCCTCTTCATCTTCTTCCTCTTCATCATCACCATCTGTTTCCATATCCACATTCACTTCACAATTAACGCCGTATGGTGCATCCGCATCATCCTGCATGCGCTTATCCATATCAAAATCATGTTCTGAGTCATATTCACCATCAGACTCCTCGAAAAAGTCGTTATCATCATGTGAGGAAATTGACACTGTGGGCAAGGCTTCCGGCTGCAAATATACCCACTGCTGTTAGCCCTCCATGTCCGAGTCTGCCTCAGACAGTTCCATCTGCAACTGCACATCAACAGCACGACAGATATCATCTCCCCCTGTGGTTTCTTTCACAATACTTTTCCCTTTCCCATTCCCATTCCCCTTCCCCTTCGCTCCCTCCATTGACTTCCCCTTCCCTGACCCTTTCCCATTCCAGTTGTCGGTCCCCTTCCTTGTTCCCTGCCCATGCATAATTCCCTTCCATTTCCCGGTCCCTTTCTCACCGCCCTGCATATCCTCCATACCTTCGCCATTGTCATTGTCATGGCCACGGCCATGATGGTTCCTTGAACCACTCAGCACTCCAGGATCCGCCCAGTTCTCATCATTATCATCCTCGTAGATGATCTCATCCCAATTCAGTAGTCTAACGGCCAGGAAGTCTACTGGCTTGTTCCGCCAATGCATGGTTGTTCAATTTTTCCCCTGAGATCATCACTACCGGACCAAGAGAAACGCTCACCATGTAGTTTAATCTTCCCTGAGCTGGTTGTCTGCAGATTAGAACGATAGACTTGATCCCCAAAGGCCCAAGGGTTGTCCCGCCTCCAATTCTTCATTTGGTGGGGGGTTTTGTCTAACATTTGCCACATATATGAGCGTAAGGCTGCCCACCACTCGCGAAATGGTGATCACCTGCTCCTGCGGTGTGGCCACATCAGCTGGAATTGTGATAAGTGGCAAGTTGTGACTGGATCAAGAAAGATTATATCATAAAAGAGATCCAATGCCCTGGTATCCATGACGCCACAAACATTGTATCTCCATATGAGTCCATGGATGTGTTCCGAAATGAATCCCTCAATACGGTCCCGATGCAATGACAGGGGTCAATCAATAACCAATGTCGGCATCTTTGCCGTAGCAGTTGCCATCCCCTTTCCTTTCCCAGTGCCCTTGAGTGCCATCGCTGGGAGTTGAAAATGAATCTACATCCGAGCCAATAGCATTATGATACAGTTGCAGGTAGCGGATGGAAGCCCATAGGGAATGTACCAAGTTATGAAGGTTATTGGGTGTGTTTTGGAACGAGATGCGTTGTTTTGTCGAAATCACATGACGTCGCGATAGCGTAGGAAACTGGCAGTGTGTTGAATACGGGAGGAAAAGAAATAGGAGGTGTAGCCGGGTAGAAGGGATATTTATACTCGAGTTCCTACGATTTCTTCGTTCAACTTGTGAGATATGATACTTTTGAATCATACCCTGCCTTTTGTTGGTTAACAAACACAAAATGGCCCGGCCATGATCTTGCACAACCACCATGCACCTCAAGAATGAGAATCCTAGAGACGAGATTTGGTACTCACGGTGCGGAAAGTCGACAATGCAGTGTGTTGCTTTTGCATCAAACTCTACTTTCACCTCTCAGACCTCATGCATCTCTGAGCAAACTCAGTAGTTCTCAGTGTGTCTATAATGTGCAACCATGGAACACGGCTACCAACAGGCCTACTGGTGGAAAAAGCACACACAACTGATGTCATAGGATGGACAATATGTCATTGTTCGCTGTGAGATGCTGTTGGCTCAGCCAAAAGGTGATTTCCACCGGGAAGCTGACAATATACACAATGAATGGTTCGAAGTAATGTGCCAAGAACGAGTTCAATACTATGATCATCGCGCCAAACACCATAAACACCCTTCAAGCGGTGCAAATAGACCTTCAGACATTGCTGTAACAGTCAATATCAATGCTGAGTGTAATTTGGGATTAATCTGATGGAAGTTAACCCCATAATAAAATGAGTTTCAAGGGATCTCATCCCCAAGTAATGTCACGGTTTAGAGTCTATTGCATTCTACACTGCCCCTCCCTATGTCCTCGAATCCCTCCGTGGTCGCTCAAAAGGAGTCTACCTCATCTGTCATTGCATATGCATGCAGAGGAAATTATACTTACATTCTTAACGTTGAACATCATATCTGAAAGCCCTCACCCTAACATGACTATGGTTGTACGAAATGTTCGAACCCTTGCTGATCGTCAGAAACAACAAAAGTGTGGGCCTTTGGGGAATTCTCAACTTCCCCCTCGTAAAAGACGCATTTCCGTACTGGCTGGCAAGAGGGATTCTTCTCAAGGAGGGAGTTCCATAGCCTCTACAATCCAAGGTCAGAACTACACCCCCTCATCTTCGCTGAACAATTCACGCGTTGCAGATATCTCTTAACTTGTGGCATCCACCCGGTCATCTACACAGCAACGGTCAATGAATTCTCCAACCACCACACTGGGTAGAAGCGGTCGTAGCTCACCAGCACCCAGAGAAACCTCACAGACAGACTGAACACGTCATGTTGTATCCAGCCCCGCATCCGGCATTGCTAGCACTTCCACTCCTCTCAGCAGTTTTGAAACCTGCCTATCCCCATCCCTAATCCAGAGGCACGTGCAATCATTACAAATCCACTGCGAATGCGAGCTTCCAAATGGAATCAGAGACAGAGGCAGTGGTAATTTCAGCTGCAGGCGGTGTCTACACCTCGATCAGTGGTCTCCGGCAGTTGCAGCATCCATCGACTTGGTCACTCAGATATGACGCATCTTGTATCTGAAATGGGTAGCCTCCTGGAGCACTACATGTGGAACAGAGGGCTGTTTGTAAGTGCATGCGACTTGGCGATTGTAAGTCATGCAACACGATGCATTGTGAAAGCATTAGCTGAAGACCCACACTGGCAGAGAATAGAGAAGTACTGCAATACCGCTATGCAGCAAAACATCATTTGGTCAATAGCATTTAAGGCACGCACAAAGAAGATCGTGAAAGAGGTATACTCAAGCACTGGCCCACATTGGATATCACACTGTGAAACCAGTACCAAGTTCGAGCACAACTCGATAGGGTTATATCCCATTCTATTCAATCAGCAAGGGACAACATAGCAGAGCATTCTGCTCTCCACAGCTTTCAATCAGACACAGATCGTTTGGAATTCATTGATTCCCTTCTGGTAGACAACAAGTAACTTGTGTCTGTAACAGAGCGTGTGGAAGGTGGTGTATGCAGTCCAAATCCAACACAGAGAGAGTCAAAAGCTGCTGACCAATAGCCTGTGTCCACTTAACTACCTGGCGGAAGCAATCCCAAGGTTTATCTACATCAAATTATATCATCGGGCGAATAAGCAGGGTAAGAATGGTGATGGATTTTATTACTCCACAATTGATGACAAGGACAGTCATATACCCTCGCCTCTGATCATGTTTACCTGCACCGCGTTGCGCCATGCTCTCCTGGAGTGGCAAAGAACAAAGGTGTTCATCCAAAAGCTTCCAAGTCCAAGCTGAAAGCGGAAAGAGCTGATCGCTCGAGCAACCTCAACTACAAGAATGAAGGTGGTAAGAACGTATCCTGCTGCCCTACAATGGGTCACAAGTTGTTAACCTTGCCTGGCGTTGCAGACATGTATGCATTCTGGATGATAACCTGGAACAAACTAACAGAGAGCGACCAACCGAGGGTGTTTAAATTCACTCTTGCAATGGTCAAGAGTCATATCCAACAGGTGGAGAACTGAATGCGTGCCTTGGTCATCAGCACGGAAGCAGCACATGTTGACACTGCTATTCTTCTTGACTATTTGACCTCCAAAGTGGCGCTTGAGGAGCCTGAGATTGGAAGCACTGACCCTAACATCCTAATAGACAACAATTGCATAGATGATGAACTGCATTTTGGGATGCCAAGGGGCAGCGGGGATTGTGAAGATGAAGGTGATGACAGCGACAAGCACAATGCCATCCCCACCACCAGCGAGTGACGACGGGCCGCGACTGGACTCGGGAGGTTTGGCCTGCAAACCACTGATGACAATGGGAATGACCGCGAGAATGGTGACGATGCGTATGTGGATGCCGATGCGGATGCGGATGTGGGGATAGAAGCATCTCAAGCCGAGGATGGATCAACGCAGAATATGGAGGGCTGAGGGCATAATACAAGAGAGTGTGAAGATTGGACAGTATATATCAAACCTGGAAAATACGATAATGGCATAGCAAATGCAACCACAAGTGATGTATCTGAAGCAAAGACTGTCTTGTGATAAGTGACAACATCTCAAAGCTCAAAATACGTGCAGAGAGTGCAGCATGCATTATAGAGCAATTGCGGAGAGGTACAATGTCGCACTCGGCCGGAGAATAGCATAAACATTGCCAGGAGTTGTGTAAATGGCTACATCGTAACTGGAGCCCCTGCGGATTGTGAAACAAACTTGTCAATCAGATTGTGCATATACGCCTCCACATCCTGGATGCGAAGTAAAGGAGGTAAGTATGTAATGCGACGCATCGCCTGCGTGACCGGAAGGGTGTAATGCTCCGTGAGAGCGTACAAGGTTCCATGAGAGCCCTCAGAGCCATCCGGAACACACGGGTGTTCCCGATCAAAACCAGGGTTGTTGGTGATGTACTTATCATCATTCTCCCAGTAAGAACACTCAGCTGAAAGCTTACCTGTATCAATGATGCCTTACATCTTTCTTGACTTGTACATAGCTTATAATGTTCATCTTAAATTTTCTGCCAACCCTACATATCTTTTTCCTTCTCCTCAGAAGCATTTAATATTTCAGTATACTATATATTAGTAGAGAATTGAAATCAAATATATTAGTTTACATTATTTGCAATAGAAGTTGACATTACCATTAATAATGGCCATTGGTTTGCTTTATGCAATACAATGACAGTATTATTCAGTCTAATGTTGTGGCTTCAGTTGAATTCCCAACTCTGGATATTACAGTTTATAAGCTCTATCTGTATGTTTTGATTTTCATAAACATAGACACATATATGGTAATTTCCACTTTGATAGTTTTCTGAAAATATATATCTACACTCTATTAGTTTATATTGTAAACCTCAGGATATGGTATTGTATTATTGTTTTGATATTTTTAAATATGTCATATATAGGATTTTTTTGCTATATTTCTTGTATTTAGTGTATTAGGCAAATTTTATTGCTAAAGCTAGTATCAGCAATCTTAGCTGGCCAAAATTCCTGATATAATGCATTTCAACTTCAACTGAGCTATCTTGATACTGTTATAACTGGCAATAATTTGTATATATATTTAGTAACCTGAATATAGTATATGTTAATATCATCACGACTGGCTGTGTTCTCTCTGATGGAAGTTTGTTGTCATATATGATGATTACATACTTTCAAAGGTTACAATATCTGACTAAACTGGATAAAGTATTGGACGCATATCCACCATTGATGAAGACAAACTTCAAATGTTCCTGCATACAAATGGCACTTTAGATTCTGAACACATGAGCTCTTTGATAAATATATTGATTGATATGCATAATCAGCTATTTAAATTCTGTTATCATCTCATATTGACTTTTATATTTATAATAAAATCAATAATCCAGAGAACATTGATCTTTGTGTTTACAACAGTTGTTAGTATTTTATCGTGAGAAGGTTTTGGCTGAATATATTAGGATTATCATTGAAATTGCATCCAATGTTGATTGATGTTCATTGACTTAAGAAATAGTCTATCTTGTATTCATTGCAGAAATGCATATTGACACTAATCAATTAACAAATGATAGGGTGTAAAAGAAGAAGTATATAATAGAATAAACGCATACAGAAGAGGGGGAAGTTGTAGTAAATATTGAATACACAATGGAAAATTTGAACTTTTCACTGTCAACTTGAATAATCTAGCAACAAGATATATCATAATGTACCTTGCTGTACATGACTACCACTATTCAATGATATATATATAATACATTGCTTATAATTGAATTGTAGCTGCATTATGAAATTAACTACTAAAAGCCAGATTAAATCAAACTGTTGATATGCTAATGTATTTTCTTTGGTACACTAGTGAGATATACTAATCAAGTCTAGACTGTATATATCAAGTAATTGCCAGATGTGTATAAGAAAGCAAAAGTGACTATCAAATTGAGGGAAATAATTTGTACCATAATTATTAATTTGGTGATATTGAATATGCTCATTAGGCAAAACACATTCTCAGAGGCTAACTATTGAACATATAGCTTGCCAAAACATTGTTCATTTTGTAGATATTATAATTATATTTTGATTTTTCACACTTTGGTTATGAAATATACTATATAACATACACAAATTTGAAATTACATCTACAACTAACTCTATATTAGTACCATAATTGAAATTTGGTGATTACTAAGTTGGTATAAAAGTTTCAAACTTGTATCAACAATTCCAATTTAGATTCAAAACTAATTATTTAGTACAACATTACAATCTGATGTATCAAATTGAGAATTATTAAAATGCTGAATACTTTCTTGTATAGTATCAGATTCTTGAAAGATCGATATCTGAATATGCAATATGTTAATCTTAGAATATGTTGTATTTTTCTTATTTAATATCTTGGAAATATTAGTTCTTTTATATATATAAACAGTAAAGTAAATACACTACTTTTAGTATTTGTGTTATATTGTATATATAATACAGTGAATTTATATTTTGAATTTGATAATACATATTACTTTGATATAACAGCTGACATAAGATAAAATAAATTATAATCTACATTCATATATAAATGGATGCAGCAATTACAATGATACAGCACTTGAACAACTGATGTAATATGTTAGTATACCGATTTGAACTGATATAGTCCAATGCCCAGCAAAATTCATATACAGTAACCTTCTAATGGGTACAAGGTAAGGAAAATCACAAATAATTTGTATGGTATATATCTGAATTAATCTTTAATTGTGGAAATTGCAAGCCATATATATATATGTATACTTAATATATTTCAACCACATGAATTGGAGATACTCCACATGATATAACTGTAATTCCTGAAATAACTACTTCCATACAAATTTGCGAAAAAAAACCATTCAATCCCAAATCAGATGATTCTAATAAGTTTTATAAATTCGAAACTGTAATATTCCCAGCTTTACTCACTTAATAAGCAACATTGTTTCTTTGCTTATTTTACTCATATAATTGATCAGATTACTTTATCTGTCAATAGAATAAAATAGTATTATATTAACAGATTATAAAATATGTATTATATATTAATGATTGAAAGAATTCAGTACTAGTAGTTCTAACTACATTAGTCTCCTCCTTCATCTATTGGTATGCGGTAACCTGTCAGAAAGAGGACATTACCAAGAGGAACAGTAATAGTACTAAAGATTAAAATGTATTCAGTTATGAAAGGAAAGAATGGAACAACTTAGATACTTGGGTTATCAAAAGCAGTTGTACTTACCATATATTACAATGAATACAGAGTCCAACTAACAATGCACATGAGATTGATATAATATATATAATAGTATAAATAGTCAGGTAAGTGCCATATTTGGGAATAATCGCGAAAGTTCAACAATTCAACTTCTCTGCTTCATCATGTACAGTACAAGATATGTATACAGTATGTAGCTGTTTCTCTCGAATATTGCCAATCATTCTAGGGTATGAGCAGGATATTTGAATTCCAGTGGAGTATGCTGGTCTTGCCAACAATACTGGGTAATGGAGTACTACAATATGTATTAAGAGAAGAATTCTAAACAATGATTTACTATAGACTACCATGAGAAAATGATTAGTAATATAATAGTACAAATAAATACATGAATATAATGAAGAAAATGTCTTTAAATACTGAATGGAGGGCAGTTAATAGCTGGCAATTGAAAGAGAAACAAGAAGACTGTAAGTACTAATCTGAGTGATATTTTTATTTGCATTTACTTTTTACAATTGAGTAAATTGGTAGATTACTTAATCCTTATAGAAAACTAATATTAAAAGTATTCTACTAACATGAAGTTAAAAATATACTTTACCAGAGTCAATTTATTTATGACAGCTACTATTGGGCACTCTGTAAATAGAATCACCTAAATACCGCTTCTATTTACCAAGCTGCAGATAGAAGAATATAGTTGAAATAACTTGCAGGTTGGATGATAGGCTTATTGAATAGATGAATTACAATGAAATCTTTACAGATTCAAGAATGCAAACCAATTGTACAGCTAGGTAGTCTTAGTTACAATGCATGTTAGATATTGAGGTGAATTTCTAGCTTCGGTTACTATTGTAGACAAGTACAAAAATTCAAAGCCAGATCAGATGGAAAAAAAATCTCATCATTGTGGTAGATAAAGTGATATCAACAATTAAGCGAAAGACTACATTTGATTCATACACTTAAGTGTTTGAAAAATAGACTGCAAAATAACATTGTACATAATGTGTTGATATCCAAACTGTATAAGGTTTTGGAATTGCAGGCAATATCTTATAATATAAGATAAGTAGTGAATCTGGCTATTTAGTTGACATTGTATCCATCTCGATGGCAAAATCTAGATGACCAAACACATCAGTGGTTATAATGTAATATATTGTTCTTCATTGCATCACATCACTAATATATAAGTGAATATACTTCTTATACAATATATTGATTATATGTTGTGATAGATAATGTTTTATTCAATGAACATCTTTGTTATAATATATAGTATACCCCAGTTGCAACCAGTATGTATGTCATTGAATATGACATATTTCTCCAGGAATGTTGTGTATAAAGTATATCAGTAATATTTGGAGTTAAGTGTATTTTATTGAACTGTATTAATATGACTGTTAATTCTGCATACACTTCCTCCATGTGGCACCAACTCTGGTATATATTTGTTTAATAACTCCAAAACTCAGTAATGTATGGCACTGATTACCAAACTTTTCATCTCCAGCTACTGCTAATATATTGTCTCATTCTGTCTCTAATACATATAACTTTGGGCATGCAGATTCAAAACAAGAATTCCACATTAACATTTATTGGTATATGACAAGCACTTATTCAATTATAACTTTACTAATACCAATCTATAATATCTAGTATTATCTATAGTCTGAACACTGCAATATCTATATTGACATATACAATATGCGATGTATAATGTCAAGTCGCAAGGTCATTATGATCATTGATAGTGAAACTACTATTGGTACCAGTTGATGGTATCCCTTTGCCAGAAGTCGGTAGTGTTAGCAACAGTTCCGGACAATCACTTCGGGTCCAGGTCCGGGTCCAACCCGACCCATTGCCAAATTGGTAGTCTGGGTTGTTGATGAACCCAAACCGTCAACTCGGGTACAGTTCGATGGTAACCTCCCAACTCACCTGAATTCGGCGGGTTGTTAGTGGGTCGCCCAGCAGGTCCATCCATAGATTCAATTAAGGCTCCTGTTTTTGGAGTATGTTAATAGTATCTTATCAAAATCGTGTTTTCAACAACCAAGGATATGTTTCTGCATGCTTTGCAGCTTGAAATATCAATTAATTTGGAATCAGTGTTTTACCTTTGATAAATTGTATTTTTGCCTATATGGGCGGTCAATAATTCCTTTATGAACGCAAAGATCCGCGCAATACCTGGGTTACCAAATATGCAACAACTAAAACTGTTGACGCTCCGTTGATGCTCATTTTCAGGATGTGGCAGGGAGCATGTTGCTGTTGTTTTTGCCAGTAAAGGCTGCCAATATTTGATAAATGGATGTCTGCAACCAATCGAAAAATAAATTACTCAAGATGCGCAGCTAACAATCGATGAAGCTCCGTTGACGCTCATTCTCAGGATGCGGCAGCGAGCATGTCACTGTGGGTTTTCTCAGTAAAGGCAGCCAATATCTCATAAATGGATGTCTGCAACCAATCGGAACTTAAACTATCCAAGATGCAAAGCTAAAAATCGTTGACACTCCGTTGACGCTCATTCCCAGAAAGGGGCGGTGACCGTGTTGCTGTCTCTTCTGCCCATAAGACCTGCCAATACATCGGTTATGCATAACAGCGACCAAATCACTGTGTGACTACCGCACTTACAAAACCACAAATTGTTGCCGCTCTGTTGATGCTCATTCTCACAATGGGGTGGTGAATGTGTTGCAGTCTCTTTTGCCTATAAAAGCTGGAAATAGATCGGTTATACATAACAGCTACCAGATCACTGTGTACATACCGTACAAACAAAACCACACATTAGTGACGCTACGTTGACGCTCATTCTCTGAATGGGGCGGCGACCGTGTTGCTGTCTCTTGTGCATAAAAAAGCAACCAATACATCAGTTATGCATAACAGCGACCAAATCACTGTGTAATTACCGTGCTTACAAAACCACAAATCGTTGACGCTTTGTTGACGCTCATTTCGATTTATTGTCCATTCAACATCTGCTGCCATCGATAATAGTTTTCATCATGTTTTGAACTTCTTGGTAGTCTTTCTCACAGATTGAGACTTGGCCCTGTGGCAAAGCTGAGTGCAGTAACATTCTTGCACTGTTCGCTCTCATATGAATAAAATTCATGTATCTTGTCAAAAGGTTCATTATGCCTGCTATACATCTGTTTATCGACCGGTATTCACAAGCTACTGCTCACCATTCGCCCATTATATATCTCTAACTAAAACTCTCGGTCAAGATACATACAGAAGCTGGTGAAACATTGACGCATTATGTCCTACTTGTTCTTCACTCCCTTATTGCTCCTTGTTTTAGTTGAATTGACTGTCATCAACACCTTTTCAGCCTGTCTCTTTGATTTCCATGTAGGCCGAATCAATCCTGGAACATTTGGCGCAGCGCACACATCCTGATGCTCTGGGCATTCCACATCATCGATCCTATTGTCTTGCTCTTTATCAGATTCAATGTCCGCCGCGCAATCGTCTTCACTGTCAATTGGATTATCTAAGTCCCCATTCCAGTGAAGCCAATCTTCAGTGTCCGAAATGCTTTTGAGGTGCACTATCCGCATCACTTTGGACTGGATGACAGTTGATTCATTCAGATTTGGCGGACATTCAATACCTGAGATCATCCTCCAGGGTGGTGTTTTGCAGACAAACGTGGTGGCAAAGGATATCGTTCCGACAATTTGAATGCAGCCGCACCATCATGGTGAACGAGTGACCACGATGCTTTGACGATCTCTTCCGTGACTGAAACGTATCCCACGGTGGTCATCTGCTTGTTTGGAGCACCAGATTCCTTCTGGGTAGCACGTGGTTTTCAGCTGCCCTGCCACATCTCCAAAAAGTCATGACCCTTGGCCATTATGTGCATTGTTTTTCTTACACTTCTTTCTTGATTTCCGAGTCGTTCTCTGTGTTCTTTGTATCGAATTCGGCGTCAGCGCCTGACAAATATCCTGTTATTGGGTCGAGCAAACTGCCTTACAACGACTGTTTCGGGAAGGGTCTCTCCTGTGGTTCCTGACTTCCTCCAGCCGATAACATCTCGGCCTATGGAAAAACTGGCCTCCACTCCCACACCATGTGAGATGATAGGGAAGATATCGTATGTCACATTGGAATGATCGGTGAACTTTGAGTGCGTTTCCTCCTGTTGACGCCACCAGTCGGCTATGTCCAGTAACCAAAATGTACTGCTAATCTCCCTTGTGTCGGAGTGGTAATCATTGAGATCTGGATTAATTTGCCCCCAGTTTTTTGGTGCTTCACGCAGCGAATTGGAATAGAGCCTGGCGGCGGTCAATGGACATGCTGCACGATCGCTTCGTCTGGGTGTCATGTCAGCCACATTGTTAGGCGTTAAGTATTCTTCATCATCGCGTGACAAATCATATGGATCAAAGGATGATTGACAGGATCCTGTAGCTGTTGTGGAGGGGATGAGATTGCAGCTCGGTAACCTTTCGTGCTTATTGACCAGCACAAATCGATGTTTGGAACAGTATTCACTGTCAACATACTTCAGACAGGCCTCTTGGTATTGGGTAGTATAGGATGTCTCGTCCTCAGGATTATTATCCATTCCCTTGTCCCACTTTCCAAACGATCGCAACTTCCCAAAAGGATCGACGATATTTGCAGAAATGAGCAGCATGCCTGTCGTTGGAGTCACTTCAGCGTAGTATTTGGACAGCTTTCGTCGAGTGAACTTCACAGTGAAGAAGAAGTCTTCCTTCGATGGAGTCTTCTTCTTGGCCACAGCTTGCATCGCGCCGTCCATGTGATCGAACATGTCGTTGTACACTGTGATAACGTGATGCAATGTGACTGTATGCCTCTTTGACATGCACAGGGTCCAATATCGAAATGGCCTCAATACTTCCATGACATACTTCACAATGGTCCACTCATCTTGAGTTGTGAAAAGTGGCCGGTAATCAGTGCATTTTGAATTTTGGAGCCAATCCTGTGTGAATTCCCGTAATTGGTAGGCGCGCTCGAGCAACTCCAGTGTTGAGTTCCACCGTGTCTTCAGATGCATAATCTGTAGTACTGTGAGGCGAACTTTGGAATTTTGTTAGTCAATGAACTCGTTTCGACGACTAGGAGTCAGCGTATTCAATACTGCAAGCATTCTGTGCTACATGAAGGTCAATTTCAGGACTTCCAAAATATCATGAAATATGGACATTCTCAATTAACTTGGATAAACCTGGTTTCATGGCTGACACCTTATTGATTCTAGCGTTGCTCTCTTTTCGAAGTCTTTGACTCTTCCCAATGTCTATGCTCTCATTGCCTCCAAAATGGCTGATCGCGCTCATGGGCTGCCAGAGACTTGGTGGGGCCTTTTACACTGAGACTGCTCATGAATGCACCTGAAGCCAGCTGTATGACATGCGCCATGCATGGTATCTGGTTCCTCAAAGCAGGCCACTGGATAGCGGAGGCCTCGAGTGTTGATTGCAGCTCCTGTGTCATTGAGTTATTTGAGGAAGCATTATCAGTGGTAATACCAAGCAAATGGCCGTCGGTAAGCTCAAACCGATCAAGCTTGTCCTTTCAATGTACGGCTAGCTTTGCTCCAGTATGTTGGCCCTTCTCCTATTATCCATATGTAGGGTTCGCAACGGGCAAAGAACAGGTGAACAACCTCATCGAAAGCAAGTTGAACTTCACGGAATGCCCAGTTTCGATCCATTGAGTAAGCAATAACCGACATTATTGCCAGTTTGTTCGGAGATGTCGATCCGTTTTACGCTAAACTAACTTACTTACTTGACAGCAATTGATTCTTGATTGCATCCACAGTCAGTGCATATTCCCTCCGGCAACTGCTGCTGAGTGTTGTAGCGGACGGCAGCACTAGGTCATCACGTAATGCCTTAGATGACTGTCGTAGCTCTAGATTGGATATAGCGTTCCATGGAATATGAGTCGAAACAAATCATGACAGGAGATAGCGATTCCATGTGTCTTGGTGAAATTCGGAGGTTTCCATGTCCTTAGCTGCCAGTTCAGAACATTTTGTCTCTCATTTTGGTCAGTATGGATCAACCAGGATGTCAAATATGATCTTCCTCTGCGAACATACTATTGTGATTCCTCGACTTCCTTGCCTCTTCAGGATGCCCAAAGCTGTTTCATAAACCATCGAACGAGTCAATTCTGTAACCACTGACTCTGTTAATTAGTTTCACTTTGCGATGCAAGCATTTTCCAGCAAGTGTTTCCCCATTAAGCTGGTCCCATGTTCCGATGGATAGCGAAGAACTTGATGACGAACGATAAATATGATGTCAGGGCTACTGGTCTCCTCAGTTCCGCAGTGTAAATAGACTCGCCACAAATGCGCATGTCTAGAATCATTCTAAGCAATAGGCCGCTTCGAGCCTACATTCATTGAAGCCCACCAAGCATCGCAGGCGATTTGTAAAGTAAGGTCGCTCAAATCACAAATATAGACACATTCATTTTTTGGAAGAGAGCATAACCTTGAGCACTGAGGTGTTTCAAGATTTTCAATCAGACATGGCCGTAGGAAGTAGAAATCTGGGTATTCCGACTCGAAAGACTGCCGAATGTAATGATACACTAAAGCAGACTGCGGGTTCGTAAATATTGACTCTACAGCTACATGCAAAAAAATCAGATCTGTGAGACATTGCATGCATATTTTTGAAGTTGTATACAAGGACATATTGAAAAGACTGTCCTGGTAAGACTCAATTCTGTAACGATGCGATGCATCTCATTGCTATGTAGCATACTGAGCCCCCACAAGAATTGTTGACGCTCGGTGGGCGGTCAATTGTATGAGGTGGATGCGATATCGTCAGTAGCAGTTTTGCCCGGAATGGTAGCTGATAAGTTGATTATGGGTTAATGCCTTCCCGTAGTTCTTAGAGTGTCCAAGATGCAAGATCGAAAGTTGTTGACACTCCGTTGATGCTCATTTTTAGGAGGTGGTAATGATATCGTCACTAGCATTTTTACCCATAAAGGCATCCAATAAATTGATTATGGGTTAATTTGAATGGACAGCACTTTGAGTGTCCATGAAGCAAGACCAAAAATCGTTGACGCTCCGTTGATGCTCATGTTCTGGAGGTGGTAGCCATATTGTTGCTGCAATTTTTTTTCTTAAAGACAGCCAAAACTTCGATTATAGGTTAATATCGTCGCACAGCTGTTTTATTATCGAAGATCCAATAACAAAAATTGTTGACGCTCAGTTGACGCTCATATTTAAGAGTTAGTAGCGATGTCAAGGGTAGCATTTTTGGCCTTAAAGGTGGCTAATACTTTGATTATTTGTTATAGCGACCATGTCTTCAGTTTGATTATCGGACTCACAAGACCAAAAATTGTTAACACATCGTTGATGATCATTTCCAGGATTGGTCAACAAGCGTGTCCCTATGCTTTTTGCTTATACAAACTGCAAATACAATCACTTTGGAAGGATGTGACTATGCAGCTGTTTGTTTGCCGAAAATGTAAGTTTAAAAATTGTTGACGCTCAGTTGACGCTCAACTTAATGATATACTGACAGTCAGTGGGTGCTCAACAATTGGATGTAAAAATGCACATAGTCGTCATTGGCAGCCAATGAATCATTTCTATGTATAAACATTTGCATCCAAATGCTTCCAAGCCTCTCGATTTCTGATCCTCCACTTGACACATTATGTGAGTGATAAATGACGTTGGCCCATCACATTCAAGCGCTTTCGGCTGGCAATTAACCGCATATACATCAGTACACTCGTTTTTGATATATTTAGCCCTACTTCCTCACCTTTTGTCATGCAGCTCATTCTCTGCAATCTCCATTACCTACCATAAGCAATTTTCAACATCTCGACTATGTGCACCAGGTCTTTGCAGCGAGTTATGCAGTTGGATCCATGATCGTATGCAGCATAATGGTCGTCATTCATTCAACTTTGTATTGCGCTTTGACCGCTGCATCTATGATGACATCACTGAATTATATTTTGTTAGTGAGTTTCGTCTGTAATTTAGTTTTAATTGTCTCACTTAATAGTGAGGTGCAGGACGATATCACATTCATTGGTCGTCAGCTAATGAGATTTGATGTCTAGAACTCTGGTATGGCCTATCCGACCCTTGCACATGCATAGATGAATTATCATGTCTCACAATTTGGTCACTGGGATCAAGTAAAAGCTGACACAGAGCAAAATAGGTACAGGTATTTCATTTCAAATTGATACATTGCCACAAATGCCAATCTGCATATTCATTCCTCTGGCGATGCAGGAGCTGTCACCATGTCCTTGTCGGAATCAGATTTCTATATGGTAATCAGCTTTGGCCGCGATATGCAGGGGTTAAAGCTTACGGGTTCAACATGCTTGGATTGCTGAATTTTTGACCAATCGGGCATTGGGGCGGGCGGGAGGGACGGAACGTATTTGTGTGTCTGCGGTTTCTGTGAACCTAGCCTCATATGACTACTCCCTGGTAGAGAAGCCACTTGCAGCATTTGCAATTTTCCAGGGACGCTATCAAGAGTCTGCAGAGGCTCACTGAATGTTGTCAGCAGAGATGACGCTGTATCATCTACCATTTGAGGTCGAACGACAGCCACAACCTTCAATTCAGTTGTCCCGTACTTCTTATTCCTCTCACGCAAGCAGTCGGCCGTGTCTCACCAGCCTGGTTGCCTCAATCCGTCAAGCGTCATCTGCTTCTGCCGAAAACGCTCCATGCGATACTGTACTGATTTAGAGATTGTGCCCATCACCCACCTGGGTTGGTCATCTTCGCTAAGCTTGCCCCCCGGGGGATCATCTTCGTCATCATCCTCGTCTTCCCCATCATCCCCATCGTCGGAACTAACAAGATCGCTCAGACTATCTCTGATGGCATTCAACATCTCCTCAAATCTTGTTTCAGGCTTGGTGGTTGTCAATCACACCTTTTCAGCATTTCTCATATCATTCTGCTTTTGTTTGATTGATGTATCTGCATCTTCAACTCGCTTTCTTGCCACAGCGGTCTCTCTTTCCCCATAATCCTCAATCTATTTCTCCTTCTCTTTGTTACTTAAGAGGTGCGTGTCCCATCGTTTCCCCTCCTCAAGCTTCTTTGTGGATAACAAGTTACGCAACGCTCCAAGGGCTCGGACCCGTTCTGCGTCCAAGCTGCTTTTGCCCTGATTCGCATGATGACGTCATCGTGTGGAACGCTTTGTCGATTCGCCGTATTTGCCTGCCGGTAGTGGCAAAGGATTCTTTTCAGGAACATTGACCATTGTATTTTGTGTTGACTTTGTTGAAGGACGAGATGTCGGATGTTGCACGATATGGACCACATGGATGCAAGCTGCGTCTTTTATGTTCAGGTTGGTACTCATAATCGACTTGAACAAAGTAAAACCTGAGTTTTGACTGTCACAACATTGGAAATAGCAATGCTACCACTACATCATGTCATGATGTTTCACGTCTGTATCATGTGGGATCCCGGGGATTTCCTGAGACAAACATCAGCAGATATCCTTTCCGACGAAGAAGGTACCGTGTTTATCACCCAAACATGAGATTTCGACGGTTGTTCACAGGGAGTTATCCATGTAAACAAACACACAACATCGGACCGACTTGGTGAAAATCGCAGGATGGCGGGCAACCCGTGCAACTGGCAGCTATCCACCACAGGATCCATCTTGTTTAGAACGAGCAAGTTGGCTGTTACGCATGCCATTGTGACATTAAGCTAACTATATATTCCTCAGGACTTCCCACTTCTTTTCGTTATATTCTTCCTCAGGACTTCCCACTTCGTTTTGTTATCATCATCCCTTCACTTCCACACCAGCCAATCATGGCTCCACGAACACCTCAGAAAGATGAGGATGGAACAGAATCGAGCAGAACGACGGGCGCTTCTTCTAATACGCCACCCGCTGAGACCCAACAACAACGCAGACACCAGGTAGCTCACCGCGACACTGCAAATGCAGCCACCGAAACCATGACCCTGCACGCACAGTCAACAATTGTGTGTAAAACCTGAAGCAGCAAGAACAGGAAGCAGCATGCGATCGGATCTGAGTAAAGTCGAATCGAGGTAGATGACCGTCAACTAATGATATAACATTCAGCTGGTGTATGTAGAAAGCTGCGTGACTGATTTCTAGCCGCCCGTAATGCGAAACATCCATGGCCGACCCAGGCATCTGTCCGCTCAGTCTGCGAAATGGAACATCATGATGATATCAGCTCTGGGATTTTCGCGGATGAATTTAGTGATAAGAATCCCCGAGAGTGGACCAAACATGTTTCAACCAAATTACAGGATGCTACGGAAGCATACATGGTTGAGGTAATTGCTGAATCTAATATGTAGATGCAGCAACTAATTTCCTTGTAGGTTTTCAACATGTCTGCAATTATGGCAAGGCAAGGAGGTCGGGTACAGCTAGGACAGTCTGACATGCGCCTGGCTTTGAATATGGCCAGAATGGCCAAAGGGTGGTTTTTGCGAGCCACAATGCAGGACACGCAATCCTAATTGGGAATCCTCAGGCAGAAGTCCGAGAAGAGAAGAAGCTGGGAGTTGAGTATCCTGGGCATACAAATTTGAAGCCTGCAAAGGAAAGACACCCGGCTATGCTTTGGGACAATCAGACGGACAGCTACCTTCCTTGCCAAAATGGCACAGCACAGAATCCCCAGACCCACTGGAGACGCAAAAGCACGGGTGCACCTCCACCAGAGCAACTCAGACTGCCGACACCAGAAACCACACCAGATCCACCCAAAACGCCACCTGTTCCACCCGTTAACAATGTGGCAGCGCACTTATCCGAAATTGAAGGTGTGCCACCTGGATATGTGTATATACATACTCCTCTTCCCAGTGTTCAATTTTCCAATCATGATGCATATGCCAACGATCGCAAGCATGAGAAAGATTTTGACCCAGATTTCCTGCCTGATGAAGAAACATCCACTGGTTGGTACACTATGTGCTGCATGGTAATGCAGCAGACATCCATTTTGCAGACGACAGCAGCCAATTGAGCGAACCTGACAGTGAAGAAGAGCATTGATCGAATGAAACGAGATTTTTGAGAGTATTATTATCTACAATTAGCGGACACTTTAAAGTATATTTTAAGGGATATATTTATATGTATTATTAATGAACAATGTGTTGATGAAGGAGAAAGTATATGAAGACGATACAAAAGCTGCCAAATCACCATTAATGATATATTACGCCAAAATACGTGATAACATATTTTGGATACGCCCATGGCAAAATGAGCGTCAACGGAGCTTTAACCATTTTTGGTCTTGCATCATTGGTAATCTGCTGGGCGAACAGCTCAGACCATTCTTAGATGCGGTATTGGCCGACTTTATAGGCAGAAGAGTAAGCCTCATGCGCGCTGCCCCATTCTGAAATTGAGCCCCCACGGAGCGTCAACGATTTTTGGTCTTGTAAGTCGGGTAAGTCAAAAGCAATATGGTTGTTCCTATATATAATCAAAGTATTGGCCGCCTTGATCGGGAAAAAAGATAGCGACAAGCTCCATGCCCCTTCATGAAAATGGGCGTCAATGGAGCATCAACGGTTTTTGGCCTTTCATCATTGGTTATCGAAGCGCGATGCATTTGTCATTGTGTATATACAATGTTCTGACAGTTTTTCTAGGCTAAAACGGTCATCAACTCTTCATTGCATCATTGTATATGAAATTAGTTGTTACTGTCCGGGAGGCTGTCGGAGGAATGTCGCTTGCTTATCTGCCTAGAGAGGCTGCCAATTCCTCCTTAATAGAGGTTTGCAATCATGCGCCACTTATATTACCCAAGATGCGAGACCTTGAATTGTTGACGCTCATTAGACGCTCATTTTCACCATGGGGCAGGGAGCGTGTCACTTCTGCTTTTGCCTATAAAGGAGGCCAATACCTCAGTTATGACTAGGTGCAACCTATGCCCACTCTGATTACCCAGGATGCAAGACCTAAAATCGTTAACGCTCCGTTGACGCTCATTTCCAGGATTAGGCCGGGAGCGTTTGTCAACATATTTTGATCACAAAGGGGGCCTGTTCATCCAAAAAGAACATCGATGTACCATCATTAATATTGTCTGATTAACAGTAAGATATCTCAATGCAACCATAAATAGAACAAACCGAAATGCAAAACCTGGGATTGGACCCCATGAGTCTAGCCAAACCCAGTGAAACCCACAGTTTGATGTGTACAGGGGCGGGTTTGGACCGCCAAGAGGGAGCGGGTTGGGTTTTTGGACGGTGCTGGAACCGCACTGAACAGTTTTTCTAGTCCAAACCGTGACCGCTGGTGGGTTACCCGGATCCGTTGCTTACACCAGGAGTGGTCCTACGAAAGGGCCTACGGGGGCATGTATTGCTTCTTGTCGCTTATCACAACACAGCCACCCCCTTAAACCCCACCCTAGAATATGCTGAATTGAATGATAACTAGTAAAAGCTTTTATTTATGAATTCTCATTGCAGAGTGACGAGTTCTGTGGTGCTGAGTTGCATATAAATAGCTGTACTTTGGACATTGTAAGAGTACCATCCTCCAGCCCAGTGGCAACCACCTTTCCACTTCCCATCTACCACACCACAACAACCATGAGCAGAGACACCCTCAGACCTTGGAATTTTAATGTCAACTCCCTACCCCCACCACTTGTACTCTCATCTCCACCATCCTCAACAAAAAATGTGAAAAAACAAAGTGCCAAGTGTCACATCATGGATGATCACTCTGGTCCAACACCCACCTCCTCCCAACCACCACCACCACCTACAGTGGTACAGCACTGTCCTGCCATTATACCTGATGTGTCTTCACCCACTACTGAAGTTCCACCTGCAATGCTCAACCTTGACAATAATTATAGCTCCTCAAATGAAGAATATATTAAGCCAGCCATGTCAATCACAGCTGATCACTGGGCAATGTGGTTTAAGAAAACTCTCAAAAAACCAATTCAAAATTTCCCAGATCTTCCTGAGCTTCCCTCATTTAACCCTTTACAATCTATTGACCCTCCTCACATGGCACCGAACTGATTGCCCTTCTTGTTCTCTGGGCTGGGTGCCATTACTCCAATTCAACTCTTCAATCGCTTTCTTACCGACTCCATTATGGGACAGCTTGAAGCCAACACCAATTCATATTCCTGGCAGCAGCATTCCTGGTAGCCAGTTACTATTCAGGAGCTTTCTCACTGGCTGGCAATTCAAATTCATCATATTGGAGTTCCTCTTGAGAGGTACTGGATGAAGGACGGAGTTTACCTTCCCAAGAATGGATTACCACCAGCAGCCTGCCTTGGCAATACTTGCTTTAAGGAGATCCATTGCTTCTTCCATATTTCTCCATACAACTCCACAACTGACACTTATCAAGCCTTGCCTTGTTGGCATTCAATGGTGGATATTCTGCTGAAGCAGCTGCAGTTTATTTCACAGCAGTACAGAGTACCTGGCAGCAATGATACTATTGATGAAGCCATGGTTCTATTCACAGACAGGTCTATTCACATTACAAAGATGCGAAACAAGCCAATTAGTCAAGGATATCAGGGGTCTGTATGGCAGAGAAGGGCTATGTCCAGGAGATCCACCCATTATTGAATGCAGTAGAAGGGTATCCTGTTGATGTAGAATCCCATCTGGTACAGCTTCCAGATGCCGAAAGGATGGTGTACCACTAGATTAGACATGTACACCAGATTCATCAAAAGCTCTCCTTTAATGTATACATGGTGGACTTCATCGCAACTCAACCTCTGCTGGCAGAGCTGTGTCAGATGGGGATAGAAGCATGTGGTACATGCAGGCGTATGTTCCAAGGATGTCCCCAGGCGCTAAAAGTAGGGGAAAATGCCAAATTGCCCCATCATTTTTGAAGTGGAGCTGTTAATGATGAGGTTGCAACCTTGCTATGGATGGACAGTTCTCCTGTTATCATGATGTCTACAATCCACCCTCTAAGTGGTGATGATTCACTGGTGCTGAGAATGAGAAAGCATCCAGGCAACAAAATTACCAATGCAAGTAGAGCAAATTCCACATTTCTTTCTGGAGAATGCCTGAAAAAGCTTGATATACCAGTCATTGTTGATGCCTAAAACCAGCATGTGGTGGGTGTGGATGTGGCAGACCAGTATCGAACCTATTTTGATAGACAGCTCATATTCAAATCCAATTGGTATCCACTCTTCCATTTGATTCTGCAGGCAGCACTCATCAATCGCCTCATAATCAATCGTGATCTTTCAACAAACACACAGTGCACTGTGAAGCACTTTTACTTCTGTTTCTCCATTGTGCATGATGTTCTGCAAGCTAGAAGTGCATCAACAATGAAAAGTTCTTCCCACATTTCAGCATTACAAAAAATCACTCTGTTGGCTCCTGCCACACTATCTGCCTTGCCCCCACTGCCTACCAGGCTAGCTACCAACCACATGCCCCTTCCCCTCATCCAAAAGGTATCAGGAATGCACTCCCCACTTTGGATGGAGAGTAGAGTAGATTGTTTCCTTGCAGGTGGAGAAGAAGTCAGGGTGGCAGTGGAGAAGACATGAAAACCAGCATAAACTGTGAGGACTGCAATGAGGCTTTGTGTTTCACACCAAAATGAAATTGTTTTTATGAATTTTATCATATGTAGAGCATTTTTATTTATTCAAGGGCATTTGGCTGAATTGTGGCTGTGTGATGTGTATACTAAAAGTGGGACCATGTATGGGCCCAAACCTGGTTACTGGCAAAGGGATAGGTTTTTTCAAATTGACCAGTATTATGAAGATTGTATTTATGGCATTGAGCACTGAGTATATTTGTTGTATAGTCAGTATAATCACACCAACAAGCTGTAAACTACATATAGGTATGTTAATATTAGCAGGCTTGGTTTTATATATTGTAACAGATCAGATATGCTACAGCCCTCTCAATAAAGCCGAATTTGTTTCTCTGTTTAATTACAATATACACAAGGACTCAAGTGCATGCAGCCCAACTGCATTAAAGTTTGAATCAACTTACATAATGACCACACTCATATTGAGCATCACACTTCTAGAGGGTGGTATCATATTAGTAATTGGTAAACTCAAAACAATTCTCAGAAAGAACCTTGCCTGAAGCTTCTCCCTAATCACATCAAATCGAAAAATCCTTCCACACAATCATCTCAACTACAAGTCAATCTAGGCAAGTGAATGTTCAGTCACTTCTCCACCATCTGAGACCAAATCCAATCAATATTTCTCCATATTTTCAAATCCAATGAGTGAGAATCAACTCAGTTCTTGTCCCCCTGAGTAAGTATTCACTTACTTCTTGTCAACCTGCAACTGCTTATCAATTCTTAAAGTCTGTCTGACTATCAATTCCTCAGATCAGATTGATAACATGATTTCTTAAATCTCAACTGTCAATCAATTAGGGTAACTTCGCTGATGTGTCAATTTTCTGTCAGTTGTCATTGAGTACTCCTTGGTATGATATCAGTCATTGGCACTATTACTTTGCAGGTCTCTGTCTGTTGCCATCTTGGTCTTGATTGGTTTCAGTAGTAGTCTCCTTATCTGTCACTATCACAGTCTTCTTCAGTTTACTTTTCATGTTTCTGGTCAAAGCTGTCAATTACCCTCTGAACATGTTCATATGGAAATATTACTTCAAAATGTTCCACCTAAGTCATACATACTGGTGCTCCATCATTATTTGTTCACATATTCTTGCTGTGACACCTAATACTACACCAATCATAGTCCTTGTGCAGAAGGTCTCTTCCTATCATCCTATCTAATACTTTGTATTGCACATTCCATGGGGTTTTGACTATACATTCAGCCAACAAAGTCTCTAAGGTACGTGTGTTTTAAATGAATCTGCATTGGGTTCCCATTCTCTATTTCTATCTTTCACTATAGCTCTCTCTATTGTTGAATATTCTTTCTCACTGTCACTTGTTCTGTTGTCACTTGGTTTCTCACGTGATCTCACTAATATATCCAGGGTGCTCATTTATTCAAAATATATTACATTCAGAATGACATGTTTTCACTTTTATCTGGCTTGACATTGTAGTACCTCCACAATTCCACATTTGGCATTGGGGTAAAGTTCAATAAGTCAGCAAATTTCTTTGGCTCAGAATCTGGTGTGATGGGTCTGTTGTGCTGAGTCACTTATGACCAAGCTGAACTGTTCACTAAGTCTTATCAATACATATACAACAACCAAAGAGCAGGCAGCTCCACCACACTTCACTGTGAACCAATTCATGTGATTACAGCACTTCAATCCATCCCTATATTATTGTTATATGGCAGTTGGAATATATTTTTACCATGACTGTAAATACCAAGGAACTTGTAGAGTCAAAGTTTATAGCACATTAAATAATCTTGCTAAGCTGCGAATGAAAGATTTTACCTTTTGTATTTGTTGAAGTTTATACTAATCCCCCATTATACTGTACAGATGGGCAGTACTGTCATTTAGTATCTGCACATCAAATTAGATGGCAAATATGTACACAATATATAGTACACATTACAAATATAACCTAATAGTATACAGTTTACCTGATACTATATTGATTTTTGCCCAATATAGATTTGAACTTGTACCAGAATGATACAGATGTGTTATGGCACCCTTACTGATTACTTTCTGAATACTCTGAAAGCACTTTATTTTTGTTTTTCTTTTAGCAACTACAGAGAGCTTAACTTTACTTAATGTTAACAAGAATGTTCAAATATATTAAAAATCACAATTGCAACTGTTAATCTGCTTCTTGTTGGGGTTTTCTCCAATGTCTGTAAATCTTCACTCAACTGATCCATCCAGTTGTATCTGATTTCTGAAATGCTGTATATGGTAAAATATAACAAAGTTGAAATTGATATTTTTTTTAATGTACTCAGCCTCTTAATTGTAAATTATACTGTATTATACTTTGGTTAGATGCTGCTGCAAGGCAGTTGATTAGTTAAATTGTTCTTTAGTATACTACCATTTTCCTTATACAAGTCTGTCACTTTAGACTAGATTTCAGTTAATAGTCTGTTGAATATCAGAAACACGAAAGAACACTCTGGGTATTTTGATGATTACTTTGAGTACTAACAATATGGATTAGTATATTGCTAGTAGAAGAGACATACTAACTACACATTGAAATGAAAATAAAAGTATTGGAAAATCTGTTAATAAATCAACCAAAAGGATGATGCCAATGTATCAAGCTTATGGATTAAGTTTTACACTTTTTATTTTGCAATAATAGAAGTATCTATTTGTTTTCAGTTACCACTACCTTATGTATTTGTAATTGTAAGCTTCCATAGGCTTCTGTACAGTTCCATGCTATCATGTATATAAAGTTTAAGCTTTTCCAATAGATAGTGAAATAGATGTTATGTACTTTATATTTCTAGTAGGTTATTAGCTCTAAGGCTGTATACTGAATATTCTTTATACTCATCTCATAATATAGAAGAGTCTCAATAACCTTACACTTCAATAAGCATCAGAAACACTTTCCCTATCATTATTGCCATAGCAGCAGCCACTAAAATATTAGCAATTGTCAATACCACAATTATTCCCCATAACAACTGCCACCATTGATATATTTAAATTCATACATGACTTTATTCAACAGTTCACTAACTACAAGTACAATATATGATGGAAAAACATGTGTACAGACTAGCTGCAATGAGTGTTTATGACATTATCACTAGAGTCAAAGATCTTCTCAATGGAAAGTTCTGTGCTGTATAATGCTGACAATATAGTGGTTCAGTAGGACACATCATCACATTCCTCCATTAAATTCTTGCCATAAAGATATCCTCCATACCCAGGTTGACACTGTTGATATTGCAGTTGAGATACAGCAGATCCTGTATTGATGATTGGATGATATGACAAATCAAGTTGGTTGTATACAGACAATTTGAAAGTACTATATTTAGTACTCATGAAGCTGTATAAAGATGATAAAGTTCTGTACAAGACTGATTGATATCACCAACTACTGATCAGATCTCTCAAATATCTGATTAGATCTTGCAAAATCTGCTCTGATATGATATATATTGTTACTACTTCTGGGGTATACCAAAGATATTCAGAATGACCATCGAAATCCACAGGTATAATATTCTTCACACTATAGTAGATGAAGTTATAAACTGACTACAAGAGATCACGAATCAAATGGAGTTTGCCAATTAGATTGGAGACTATTGAAGTGAATTATACTGTACCTTCAGTTCTAATGATACTACAATCAAGAAGCACATGGCAAAATACTGCAAGAATAACTAGGATATTTGGGTGGAATCAATTACAGGCAAAACAAAGATGATGAGAAATGCAGCTGCATATACTGCAAAGTTAACGATCATACTACAGAAAGCTGTGGCATTTTCAAATATCTCACAGTTACAGTACAGGTGGACGCTTTAAAAAAAAAAGAGTAACAAAGTGCTCTGCTTTTATTGTAGAAGAACAGGCTCCAAAATTGCTAAATACTGCAGTTGCCAAAGATATCTCAAGAGATGCAATCAAGTCACCAATGGAAGCAGAAACAATAACTGAGTAACTGAAGGTAACATAACACTATGGTAGCATTCAATTACAGCTGGTAATTGCAATCGCCTTTAATCATTAACTACCTCTTACACTACTGCTGCAGTATATATATCTTCAACTACTACAAAAGCAATGTGGGTGGTGTATTGGAGAGGTACCCATACATGTTAAACTATATATGTATCTTCTTTTTGTTCATATGACAGTATATCTTATTACACAAAATCTGGATATGTAATAATATGAACTACTACTTATTGCAGACTGTTTCATAGTACTCTTGATTTGCAATTGCATGGTCACCATAGTCTGACATTTGTACTATCTTTACATTCCATAAACAGATATGAATTTGGTGGAAATAAAAGAATTAGTTAACATGTAAAATACTAACTATCGATCAATATACAATTGACTCCCTCTATTATTCTCACTGCCAATCGCAATATCCATGAATATATACTGTGGTGACAATACTCTCATTGCCAAAGATAGTAATAAGGACTCTGCTAACACTCCTATGACTCTACGATTTACAATCACTGTGGTTCTTCAGTTTGAGCCACAAGTTTCTGCTGTTAGCTTAGTTAGCGAGAGTTTCTGACATGTCTGAATCTCACTCCGGTATCTAAGATTACTGAAGATCCATGGTACTGAAGATTAGACATTCTCCATAGAATTGTAATTTGATTTCTAATTGATGGACTGAATAACCTTCACACACTTACCAGAGTATGTGATGTTTAGCTGAATGCTTCATACAAATAAGTATTAATTCAAATTCAATTGAGAGAGGCCACAGTACTATATGAATTCATTCTCTTAGATACCTAAATATTGTTATCTGTTGCAACTATAGGAGACTATGTTCACTATATCATCTTCATCATTATTTATACATTTAGGATTACACTGTACTGACTTTCTAGCTAGAATGAGGGGTGTTGTATTGCAGTCAACAGGTAGTACCAAGCTAAAAAAGATCTTTCTTGAAACAATATTGAATATTTTGGATATAATCAATCAAGGGGAGAATAAAATAACACCCTCTTCTGGGAACTACCAGTAGTATGCACTACAGTATTGGCATGCAGTTTTCCCTTCACCAATTTTGAGATTGCTATTTGACAATGGATAATTTGCACAATTGCTGAAAGGTTTGACTACGTATAATTGATTCTTTTATAAACTGTATGTTTTCATAGGACATAGTTAGTACAGCTGCATATCCGTAAGTGCGTATCTGCAATGACATACTCCCAAGAAGATATCACTGCAATTACTATAATGAACTATACATGGTAGCATCAGACATACTCTATTCATATGGCTACCATTCATTTTACAATCTCTTCAATCACCCAAAACTCCAAAGCATTTGTTATACCATGCAGCTTTACAATACATTTTGATTTGGATACTGTACTGACACTTAAATTCTACAGAAGTAGAAAACTAATAAGAAGCAGATAGTACAATTTAAAATGTGCAGCACAATCAGCTATGCAAATAACCCCAGGATTGTTTGGTGTATCTCAGACTATAAATACAACCCGTATAATGGTCAATTAGATATTACGCCTGATGAGATATGGAATACCAATATATTGCACCTACAAGGACTGAAGTGCGAATATGATATACATGATAATTCGTCAGACAAGCCAGAAGAGACTATAAACATTCTCACATTTGGTCAAGTATAATAAGCAATACATGTTAAAAAAGATTTCTATACAACAGATGAAACAATGGCTTATGGCTGTACTCAGAATGTGAGTGGAATTGGGGACAGCTTGTTAGTAGTCACTGTCCATCACTGATATCACATTATCCTCAATATCCATCACATGTCAAGTATATTATAGTAAGAATATTGCAGAGATCTTTTGCAGCTACTCCCAAAAGACAAAAGTAAGTATCAGTATCACCAAAAACAGTTACAATATGTAAAAATCAGATAACTATGTTTAAAGTGATATACAATATAATAGTCTTGATCATGATTAATGGTGGTTACTACTCAGCTTAACCAGTCATATTGTGTCAACATACAAAATAATAAAAACATGTGATCAAGGAGAAGAGTGACTCAGTTGTTTAAGATGTGACATGTGCAAAAGTCAATATTCATCATCTGTAAAAATATTAATCTGCAGCAAGATGAATTGAAACAAGTTGGGTTTTTATAAGTAAATACAATGTCGATTTTTTAACACAGTATACAGCTATGGTAGTCATTACGGAATATAAGTAAACAGACTATGGATATATATATAGACCAGTTGTCAAATTAATCATATTTCAACTGTTGATAAGTATTGCCATATTAAATAACAGAAATATTTATTATGTTCAAGTGCTAGGTGTTTTCTTTCACTCTGATATTGATTACAATTCTCTTTATATAACTTGATCAGCAGCCTGGTTCAAGAGTCTTATAGATTGCAACATGCACAGGAAATACTTCAAAATTCAAATCAACAATTTCTGAATAGCCCATTACCATGTTAATTATCTACCATATCTCTGGGATCAGCATATAAACTGCTTACTTCTGTGTTCAGATTATGTCCAGTTAGAAGCCAATTGAAATTTTTATGTATAAATGATATTCAATATTCTTGTACATTTCTATGATAATGAGATAGTCTTGACCTACCTCCTATAGAAGGTAAATTGGCTGAATTGATCAAGTCTGATTTTGCTACGGCTTGGAAGATGACCAGCCTTAGCAACCATTGACAATCCCATGGAATAGAGTTCTGCCAATATCCTTATAATAGTATTATATTAAGATAATATTCAATAGATCTGATACAGTATAGAAAGCTTCTGGATTGTCTGGTCAATCTCAATGAAGTATTTAAGTTATTCCAGACTTCAGCAGAATGTATTATTGTCACTGGAATGCTCTGGGAGCATGTGGAAGTTGTTGGACCAGAAACCCAGGGTGGTTAAATTCCAGAGTTGACTGGACCAATCCAGTGGCCTTCAGGTGCACCTGGGCAAACTAGCTACAAATCTGCAAGAACATAGGAGGTGTGGTGACAACCAGGGGAGCAGCTGGGACACAAGTGACAAGCCTGGAAGTACCTCAGAACACAGGTGACAAGATTCGGATCACCTGGAATCACAGTAGAGAGGTCTGGGAACAAATACCTTTTCTTTGGCCATAATGCTCTTTCACCTGGAAATCTTACCTAGCATTAAACAATTTTTAAAACTCACATATTCAGTTTGTATTCTCATCTATGTATCAATATAGGTATCTATATACCCATGGAATATCTGGACTGGATGCCAGCAGTGCATGAGAGCACCATTCCAGGTGTACCTGACAATGGCGATCGAGTGAACTTAGAGATGTACTTGGAAGCCATTCTCAAGTGAGTTTGGAGATACACTTAGAACCTGAAATTGAGTGAACCCAGAGATGATCTTGGAGGCTGTTCAGGTGTGAACTTGAAGATGTAGTTGGAGGCTGTGATCAAGTGAGTTTGGAGATGTACATGGAGGCCATAATGGTGCGAACGTGGAGGCCATGATTATTTGAGTCTGGCGATGCACGTGGAGACTACTTTCATGCAAACATCACGGCTATGATTGACCAAATGTGGAGACTCACTTGCAGGCTGACATTGTGTGAACGCTGAATTGGACTTGAAGGTAGTGATCATTTGAAATTGAAGGTGTAATTGTAGGTGGCTAGTCTGTAGGTGGTGGATCGGAAGGTGGTTGATCTGGTGGTGGTTGATCTGGTGGTGGTTGATCTGGTGGTGGTTGATCTGGCGGTGGTGAATCTGGCGGTGGTTTATCTGGCGGTGGTTGACCAGGTGGTGGTTGATCTCGCGGTGGTTGATCTGGTGGTGGTTGATCTGGCGGTGGTGAATCTGGCGGTGGTTTATCTGGAGCAAATGAGTTCAGAGGGCATCTGGAAATAGGCATTCTGTTACGTGTAATTTACCATAGGCCATATGGCCCATAGTAACCTTCCATAACATCAATAACCCCAAACAATACACACTACCCCAGAGCCATTTCCTGTTACTCCCAATAGTACACGTGTAATTTACCAAGAATTCACTTGTAATTTACATATACCACAACTCAATTATCACTGTAATTTATCTGTAGTGCATGTATTATATACTGCAATTCATAGATTATACTATATATTCATCGCAGTTACATATTTATTTCCTACTCTGATATCTCCTTTAACATCTGTAACATGGACTCATTTAACTCTGTTATGCTTGGTTGGACAACTCTGACAAGCACCAGTGTACACTATGACTCTCATGACTCCGACAAGCTTGCTCCCACAACTCTGACATGCTCACTCTTACCTCTCTGACAATCTGGCTTTGCGGGGAGCAAGCTGGTAGTGGTCGATCCGGCTCCACTGGTATGGGTGAAACTGGCGTCGCCAAAAGCAAGCTGGTAGCAGTGGATCCAGCTTAACTGGTAGGGGTGAAACTTTCTGCACTGGGAGCAAGCTGGTAGCGATGGAACCATCTTGCTTGCACGGGTGAAACTGGCTTCCCTGGAAGCAAGCTGGTAGTGGTGGATCCGGCTTCGCTGGTCGGGGTGAAACCGGCTTAACTGGGTGCAAGGTTGTAGTAGTGGATCCGGCTTCGCTGATAGGGGTGAAACTGGCTTTGCTGGTAGCAGTAGATCTGGACTGGCTGGAAGCACGCTGGTAGGTGAGGATGTGGCTGCACTGGTAGCAGAGAATCAGGAATTGTTATGAGCTGGCAAGAAGCTTCGGATCTGGCTTTGCTGTGAGCAAGCTGGTACCAGTGGAATGCTCGCTTACACCTCACAATCTGGCTTTGCTGGGAGCAAGCTGGTAGCAAGCTGGTAGCGGTGGATCCGACTTTGCTGCTAGGGTGACACTTGCTTCACTGGTAGGGGTGACACCGGCTTCACTGGTAGCAGTGGATCTGGACTTACTGAAAGCACACTTGTACTGGTGGATGTGGCTTCGCTGGTAGCAGAGAATCTGGATTCGCTATTAGCAGGCAAGAAGCTTTGGATTTGGCTTCACCCCTGTAACTCTGACATGTTCACTTTCACAATTGATATGCTTGCTCATACAACTCTGACATACTAATTTTCAAAGCTCTGACATGCTTGGTTTCACTGCTCTGACATGCTTGGTCTCACCACTCTGACATGCCCACTCTTACCTCTCTGACAATCTGGCCTCGCTGGGATCAATCCGATAGTGGTGGATCTGGCGATACTGGCACGGGTAAAACTGACTTAGCTTGTAGCAGTTGATTCGGACTCAGTGGAAGAAGCCAAGATGTACTTGGTCTGGCTTCGATGGGAGCAACCAGGTAGGGTTGGATCTTGCTTCACTGGTAGGGGTGAAACTCGCTTCTCTGGTAGCAGTGGGTTCAGCTTGGCAGGTACGGGTGAAACTGGAGTCGCTGGGAGCAAGCTGGTAGCGGTGGATCCGACTTCCCCGGTAGGTGTAAAACTTGCTTCGCTTGCAGAGGTTCAACTGGCTTCGCTGGTAGCAGTGGATTTGGGCTCGCTGGTATTGAAAGATTTGGCTTTGCTGGAAACAGTAGATCTGAATTTGCTGTAACAAAGTTGGAAAGAGTGGATTTGACTTCGCTTATCACAGTAGATCTGGCTTCGGCTCTGGTAGTTGATCTCGCTTGACATGTTGTAGTGGATCTGGCTTCCCTGAGAGTTGGCAGGGCGGTATTACATACAGCTCATCGAGGAATAATCGATGAGTATAAAGCCTGGTGGTGGTAATGGTGATGGTGGTGATGGTCATGGTAATGATGGTGATGGTGATGATGGTGATGGTGGTGGGGGTAGCGATTTTAAAAAGCGGATGACAAAAGAGTATACTGTATGAGCAACATGCAACATTCTGTAAATGGTTATCACAGATGGTGATGTATGGTAACACACCCATAACACACCCATAATCATACAAAGAGATGGTATGGCGCCATAGTCAGGGGTAGTGTTAGGAACAGTTCCGGACCACCGCTCAGGGTTGGAACCGAACCATCGCCAAATATGCGGTCCGGGTCGTGAATATACCCATACTGGCAACTCAGGTACTGATCGATGGACATCTCCCAACCCATCAGAATTGGGCGGGTTGTCAGCGGGTTGTCTAGCGGGTCTGTCTGTAGATTCATATAATGCTCTTGGTTCTGCTGTTTGATAATTGTATTTAATCAAAATCAGTTAATTAACATCCAGAAATACTTCTTTGATTACTTTGCAGGTTGTGACATTGGCTATTTTGGAATTAATGTTTTGCATTTTGAGTTTTGTATTTATGAGTACTAAGGCAGTCAATAGTTCAGTTATGATCTCATATATCCGCACATTGGCTTGATTACCCAATGTACATGTCTAAAAATCGTTGAGGCTCTGATGACACTCATTTTCTGAATGGGGCAGAAATCGGGCCGCTGTTGCTTTTGATGCTAAAGGCGGCTAATACCTCATTTATGGAAGTCTGCAACCAAATGCCACTTAGATAACGCAAGATGCAAAGCCAAAAAGCGTTGACGCTCAGTTGACTCTCATTTTCAGAATGGGGCAATAACCATGTCGCTGTCTTTTTCGCCGACAACGGCAGCTAATCCATCCATTATGCCTAATTACTACCAGATCACTTTGTAATTACATGACTTAGAAGACTAAAAATCATTGATGCTTCATTGACACTCATTCTCAAGTTGGGGTAACAAACATCGCACACACTGTATTGCCTGAAAAGGCTGTGAATACAGCGTAAATGAATTACTATCACAAATCAACACTTAGATAACCCAAGATGCAAAGCTAAAAATCATTGATGCTTTGTTGACAGTCATTTTCAGAATGGGGCAGTGTCCGTGTCACTTTCCTTTTCGCCTATAAAGGCATCCAGTACATCCATTATGTTTAACTACTACCAGATCACTTTGTAATTACCTGACTTAGAAGACCAGAAATCGTTGACTCTCCGTTGGCGCTCATTATCATGATGGGGTAGCGAACATGGTACGCATTGTGTTGCCTGAAAAGGCTGCCAATACTGAGTCTATGAATGGCGATCACAAATCAATACTTAGATAACCTACAATGCAAAGTTAAGAATTGTTGACACTCGGTTGACGCTCATTTTCAGCATGGGGCAGTGACCGTATCGTTTGCTGTTCTGCCTATACAAGAGGCGAATACAACGGTTATGCTACACAGCTATTGAATCACTATCCAATTACCTCGTTTACCAGACCAAAAATCATTGACCCTCCGTTGACGCTCATTTTCAAGAAGAGTTAGGGAGCTTAGCGCTATAAATTTTGACATTGCAGGTGGCCAATACTTCGATTATCTATAACCACGACCAAGTCAATTTTTAATCACCGGACTTACATGACCTAAAATAGTTGACGCTGCATTGACGCTCATTTAGCCACGTGCGTATTCGCAATATTCAATCATTTGATTTGGCGTCATCTATCATTCACATTGTTCTGGGAGCCTTTCTAGCGTTTTCATTTACTTTCTCCTTGATCACTACATAGTTCTTTGATAATACATATAAATATATCCTTTAAAATATACTTTACAGTGTCCGCTAATTGTAGATAATAATACACTCAAAAATCCTGTTCCTTTGGATCAATGCTCGTCATCACTTGCAGATTCACTCAATCGGTTGCTCTCGTCTTCAAACTCGATGATAGCTGCATTACCACCCAGCAGATAGTGTACTCACCAGTGGATGTTCCTTCATCAGTCGGCATATCTGGGTCAAATCTGTATCGTGCTGACTATCCTGGGCATATGCATCAAGTGTAAAACATTCAGCCCACAGAAGATATTTGTGTGAATAGATATATACGGCAGGCAAAATGATGATTTGGGAACGTTGAGCTCCGGCATTGTAACCGGGTGGCGCGGGTGGCATTCTGGTCAGAGGTGGCATATCTGGCAGAGATGGCATCGGCTCTGGAGTCGGCTGTCTGCATCAGCCGGGTGGAGATGCACCGGTTCCATTGCGTCTCGGGCGTGTCTGCGGATACTTCACAGTGCGATTGTGTCAGGAACAGCATCCGTCTGTGTGGTTTTGACGAAGCATGGCTGGGTGTCTTTCTATCGCAGGCTTAACCTTTGGTGCCCCACAAAGTCAACACCCCGCTTCTTCTCTTCTCGGACTTCGGCACGAGGTTTCTTGATCTGATATTGCGTTCCATCTATTGCGGTGCGTGGCAACCCAGCTGTAGCCATGTTGGCCAAATTGAAGCCAAGGCGCCTGTCGGAGTGTTCCAGCTGTACGTGACCTCCTTGCCTTACCATAGTCGCAGAATTGTTGAAAATGAACATGAATGTAGTTGCTTCTCCAACATTGAGAGTCGGCTAGTACCTCGACCATATACGGTTCTGTAGCCTCCTCTAAGGCAATTGAAGCCTATTTCATCCACTCCCGGGGATGCGTATAACGAAAGTTGTCCGCTAAAATCCCAGAGCCGACTACATCATGTTGTTCGATTTCATGGACCGTGCAGAGAAATGCCTTGGTTGAACAAGGAGGTTTTGCATTCCTAACAGTGATACATTGGTCATGTAGCTCTCTGCGTACACCCGCTGTAAGTTATACAGTCAATTGCCGGCCATTCACCACGGTATGAATATACTCACATCCTATTGCATGCCGCTTATAATTCTTGAAGCTTCTGGTCTTACGCATGATATTTCAATGTGCATGCTGGGTCGTATTGTCTGTGACTTCATTGGCAGTGTCGCGGTTCACTAACTGATGTCTGCGTTCTTGCTGTGTGCCATGGAGTGACGTAGTGACTGAAGCACGCGTTGATCGGCTTGCTTCGTATCCGTCGCCACGTGGCTGAGGTGTCTGTGTATGCATGATTTGGTGGTGTGGAATAGAAGAGGAAGATGATAACAAAAAGAAGTGGGAAGTGCTGAGGAATATATAGTAAGCTTCAAGTCAGAATGGAATAAGTAGCAGCCAACTTGTACATTATACACAACATGAATGCTGCGGCATATGTCTGCAAGTTGCAGGGGTCTACCACCGTCTCCTGATTTGCAATAAGCCGGTCCAATGTTGTTTGTTCAGTTCCAGGGATGAATTGAGGCTTACCACAGCCAAAATCTCATGATTATCAGATATCAATAGAACATTCTTCGAGGGAAAGGATGTCTGCTGATGTTAGTCTCAAAAATCACCAAGATAATACCTGAAACTGACGCTTACAATCCAGTCATATTGTACCGTAAGCCTAACTATTCCCATTTTATTGACAGTCAAAATGCCAATGTTGCTTTGTTCAAGTGGAGTAATTGTACTAACCTTGACATAAAAGACGCAGCTTGCCTCCCTATTGTCCATATCTTGCAACATCCAACATCTCACCGAACAACAAAGTCAACGCAAACTACAATGGTCAATGCTCGGAAAACGAACTTTTCGCCACTTCCAGTGGGCAAATACTGCAAATAGTTAAAGCGGTCCACACAACCACGTCATCAACCGAATGAAGGCAAGAGCGGCCTGGAAATAGAAAGAGTCTGGGCCTCTGGAGCATTGGGCAGCTTGCGATCCAACGAGAAGCTTGCAGCCAAGAAACATTGAGAGACGCACATCCTACGCAATGAAGACAAAGAGAAATGGATCAAAGATTATGTTGAGAGAGACACTGCTGTGGCAAGAAAGCGAGTTGATGATGCAGAGACAGCGACTAGGCAGGAGCAGGAAGACAGGGGGACAGCTGAAAACGTGGGATTGACGACCAGAGAGCCCGAAAAGACGTTTGAGGAGATGATGGTTGCTATCTGGGACAGTCTGAGCAATGTTGCAAGTTCTGGCGATGGGGAGGATGGGGAAGATGAGGATGATGAAGGGACAGAGCAGAGCAAGCTGAACAACGATGGGGAGGATGGGGAAGATGAGGATGATGAAGAGACAGAGCAGAGCAAGCTGAACGAAGATGACGTACCCAGCTGGGTGATGGGCACAATCTCCAAAACGGTACAGCAGCGCATGGAGAGGATTCGGTTGAATCAGATGAAGCTTGACGAATAGACACAACCGGGATTGGGGGACGCAGCTGACCACTTCTGTGAAAGAGATGAGAAGTACGGTACATGTGAACTAGATCTTCTGGCAGTGGTTAAACCGCAACGGGATGATGATGCAGCTGCAACTGCACCGACAACATTTGGAGAGCTTATAGTGTATCTTGATCTTGTCCCCGGAATATCGCAAATGCCGCAAGTGACTTCTCGACCAGGCACTAGTCATATTATGATTGGTTCTGGGAAGCCACAGTCGGCCACAGGTATAGCCGGGCTTGCACCCGCCACGGAGCCTGATTCATCACCTCTTCACAATCCCAAGCCTGTTGAATCCGTAAGCTTTAACCCCTGCATAAAGCCTTCCCAGTGAATTTCAATATAGAAATTGGATTCGGACGAAGACATTGTGACAGCTCCAACTTAAGTTGAAGAATAGATAGGCAAATTGATATTTTCGATGTCATATCTCTGTGAAAAGCACTTTGTGTACCAATTCTGCCATGTGTCAGCATTTCCTTGATTTCAGTAACCGAATTGTGAGGTATGATAATTCATCAGTGTGTGTGGAACGGTTATATGGGCCATGGGAAAGTTCTAGACTCCAAATCATCCTGATCGACAGCCAACATGCTTGATATCGTCCAGCCTGTTACAGTTAAGTGAGAGAGCAAAACCTATATTAGTGACAAAATATACTAAGAAAATTGAAGTGACTGATGTCATACGAGTCATGGAAGGAGCGGTCCATGCTCAATATGAATCAGTCTGAATGACGACCGTCATGCTGCATTCAGCCACGCATCCAACTGCAGACCTCTGTCCATTGACCTGGTGCACATGGTTGAGATATTTAAAATTGCCTATGGTATGTCATGGAAATCAAGGAGAAGGAGCTGGATGAGGAAAGGTGAGAAAGTCGAGCTATATTAATCAAAAACTGGTGAAATGATCTACTACCGTAAATTGCAGGCCGAAAATGCAGGAATGTAATAGGTCCACATCATTACATGCTCTGATAACATGGAGAGTGGTTGCTCAGAAATTGAGAGTCGACAAAGCTTCTGGATGCAACTTATAATACTTAGAAACGCAATATTGGCTGTCAATAATGAATATGTGAGTCATTGCATACAATCATTGAGTGTACGAAGGCTGTCTCGATGTGTTTAATGTCAGCGTCAACAACTTTTAGCCTTACACATTCGACAACCAAAGGGCTGTATTGTCTTGTCCCTCCACATTGAATATGGAGGTCAGCATTATAGCCAAAAAGGCAAACAATACACATGTCACCCCATCGTAACAATGAGCGTCAACAGAGTGTCAGCGAGTTCTGGCCTTGCATCTTTGAAAATCCGAGGGCTGTGCAGCAACATATATCCCTAATCAAAATAATGGCTTCCTTTCTAGGCAAAAATGGTGTGACAACATCGCTACTATGTCCTAAAAATGACCGTCAACGGAGTGTCAGTGAATATTGGGTTTGCATCTTTTGACACGTGATGGCTGTGTGGCGTGATTGACACAGAATTGAACAGTCAGCCGCGATTCCAGGCAAAAACGCTTGCGACAACATCGCTACTATGTTCTAAAAACCAGCGTCAACAGAGCATCAACAATGTCTTGCATTACATCTCGGAAACTGCAATCGCGGTGCGGCTACATTAACCCATAATCGAACTATCGGCCACCTCCCAAAGCTAAAACGCTTGGGGCAACATCGCTACTGTGTCTCCAAAATGAGCATCAACGGAGCGTCAACAATTTTTGGCCTCGAATCATTCAAAATCCAAGGTGCGTGCAGCGACAATAATCCATAATCGTAATTTTGGCCGCCTTTCTAGGCAACAATACTTGCCACAACATACCTACTATGTCCTGAAAATTCCCATCAACGGAGTGTCAACGATAACTGGCCTTGCATCTTGGAAAATGCATGGGCTGTGCAGCGACATTAACCATAATCGAACTGTTGGCCTCCTCTCTAGGCAAAAATGCTTCTCGCAACATCGCTACTGTGTCCTAGAAATGAGCCTCAATGGAGCATCAACAATTATTGGCCTCACATTTTTGAAATTCCAAGTGTTGTGAGGTGACATTTATCCATAATCGTCATAAAGGCCGCCATTCTAGGCGAAAAGAATTCCGACAACATCGCCACTATGTCCTAAACATGAGCGTCAATGGAGCGTCAACGATTATGGGCCTTGTATCTTGGAAAATCCAAGGGCTGTCCGGCGAAATTAACTCATAATTGAACTACTGGCCGCCTTTCTCGGTAAAAATGCTTGCGACAGCATCGCTACTATGTTGTGATACTGAGCGTCAACGGAGCGTCAACGGAGTGTCAACGATTGTTGGCCCTGCATAGTGCGAAATCCAAAGGCTGTGCATTGACCTACACCCAAAATCAACGTATAGGCCACCTGTGTAAGTAAAAATGCCAGTAACAATTCCGCTGCCTCCCCCTACAAATAAGTGTCTGCGGAGCGGCAACAGGTTATCTGGGGCTCAGTAAGCTTCACTGCAACGAAATGCCTTGCATCAATCCTAAATACAGATTTCAACAGTCAGTCTGGTCAGTATGCACCTGAATACAACTTCACAACTATGCATGCAATGTCTCACAGGTCTTACTTTTGTCTTTCGTGTAGCTCAAGAGTCAATATTTCATCACCAGCATTCTACTCAATAATAATGTTACTTTTCACAGTCTCTCAACTGGAATTACACAGCTTTCAAATTCCTACAACCATGTCCGATTCCCAATCTATAAATACCTCATTGCTAGAGGCTATGATATCTCCCTAACATGGACATATCATTATTTATGATTTCAGCGACATTACTTTACAAAGTATATTTGATGCTTAGTGGGCTTTAATGAATGTGGGCTCAAAACGTTCTATTGCATGGAGTATTTCTAGACATGCGCCTTCCTGGCGCTCCTATTTGCACTGCGGGGATGAAGAGACTGGCAGCCCTGGCATCATATGTATTGTTTGTCATCAAGTCCTTCGCCATCCATCAGAACATGGTACCAGCTCCGTGGGGAAACACTTGCTGGCAAAAGCACACATTGCAAAGTTGAATGAATTGACAGAGTCAGAGGTATCTGAATTGACCAGTACAACCGTTGATGAAACCGCTTTAGCCATATTGATGAGACAAGGCAATCGTAGAATTACAATAGTAAGTTTGTGCAAGAAATTCATACTCGAAAGTTAGATCTTACCTATACTAATCCAATTGTCAGACAGAATGCTCTAAACTGGCAGCAAAGGACTACCTATCCGCCGAAGATCACTAAGATACCTGGAATCGCTGCCTCATGATAAGATTTGTTTCAGCTCACATTCCATGGAATGCTATATCAAACCTCGAGCTGAGATGTTCATTTAACGCATTACGTGGCAAGCTCGTGCTGCCATCCACCAGCACCCTTAGCAACATTTGCCAGAGGGAATACTCACTCAGAGTGGATGCAATTAAGAAGCAATTGCCTTCAAGAAATAAAGTTAGCTTAGCATTAGATGGGTGGACATCCACAAACAAATTAGAGATAGCATCAGTCATAGCATACTATATCGAACAAAATTGGGCAGTGCGAGAAGTACAACTCGCATTCGACGAGGTTGTGTGCCTGTTCTTTTCCAATTTCGGATGCTCATCAGGAATGATAGGTCAAGGGTGAACATACCGGAGCATGGCTAGCCATACATTGGAAGGAGGTTCTGGATCGTTTTGAGCTTGCCGACAGCCATTTACTTGGAATTACCACTCAGAATGCTTCTTCAAATTACTTGATGACTTGGGAGCTGCAATCAACCATTGAGGCCTCGGGAATCAGGTGGCCTGCAATGGGAAAGCACGCACAGTGCATGGCGCACGTCATTCAGCTTGCTTTGTGTCGGTTCATGAGCAATCTCGGTGTACAAGGCCACACCAAATCTTGCGAAGCCAATGAGTGCGATCAGCAATTTGGAGAGAATGAAAGCACAGACATTGGGAAGATTCAAAGACTGCGAAGAGAGGGCAATGCTAGGATCCACAAGGTGTCGGCTATGCGACCGGGTTTGGCAAAGATCATGAAGAAACTACGTTTATCAAGACATTTTGAAAGATCTGAAACTGACCTTGATATAGCACGGACTGCTTGTTGTATTGATTACGCTGACACCTGGTCGTCGAAACGAGTTCCTTGACTGGCAACAGGCCAATGTCCGAACAGCAGCACTACCTATTGTGGATGTGAAAACACGGTGCAATTCGACATGGCAGTTGCTTGAGCGAGACTACCCATTTTGAGAATTCCCCTGCTAGTTGTTTGAGAATCCACCATACAGCAATTACGAGCCAGAGTTCACAACACAGAATGAATGGACCATTGTCAAGTACGTGATGGAAGTTTTAGGGCAGTTCCGATACTGGACCCTGTGGATGTCGAAAAGGCAAACAGTTACTGTGCATCATGTCATCACTGTCTACAATGGCATGGTCGATAATCTGGACGGCGTTATGTGAGCTTTGCCTAACACGAAGACACAATGGAAGGAAGAAGTATACTTCGCCGTAAATGTTGCGCAACAGACGCTGTTGAAATAGTATACTGACTTCACTTCAACGACCGGTCTGCTTCTCATATCGGCAAATATTGTTCATCCTTTCCGGATGTTGCGATCATTTATGATGTGGGACGAGGCGATGGATAATAATCGTGATGATGAGACTTCTTATGCTACCCAATACCATGACACCTTTCTGAAGTGAGTGGAAAATGAATACTGTGCAAAAGATCGACAAATGTCTGTCATTAAACCCCAAAATGTCCCGCATGGCAATAACTGCCCCTCTGCCAAGGCTTTTGGATTTGGTCAATCATCTTTTGATCCATCTGATTTGTCCAGCAATGATGAGGAATAGTTGACACCTTAATAGGTGGCTGAAATGACACCCGGACGAAGCGATCATGCAGCACGCTTATTGACAGCTGCAAGGCTCTATTTGAATTCACTGCCTGAAGCACCAAAGACTTGGGGGCAAGTATATCCAAATCTTAATGATAACCACTCCGATCCCATGGAGATTAGCAATACATTTTGGTAACCATATAGTACCGACTGGTGGCACCAGCAAGAGGAACCGCACTCAAAGTATGCGGATCTCACCAATGTGGCACGCGACATAGTCTCCATTATACCACATGGTGTCGGAGTCAAGGCCAGAATTTCCCTTCGGCGAGAAGTTATTGGCTGGAGACAGTCTAAAACCACTCACAATACGCTTCGGGGAAAAGTGGTTGTAGGGCAGTTTGTTTGAGCCAATAATGGAATATTGGCGGGCGGTTGCGCAGGATTGGATACCACGGAAACTGAACACAACTTGGAATTGAAGAAAGAGGCAGAGAAAAGAATATCGCACAGAATGGCCAAGGTGCACGACTTTTTGGGGATGTGGCAGAGCAGCCAAAACCTATGTGCTACACAGAAGGAATCGCGTGCTCAAAATACACAAATGACTGCCAGAGGATACATTTCAGATACCGAAGGGATCATCAAAGCCTCCTGGTCAAACTTTCAACATGATGGTGCGGCTGCATTTAAATTGTCAGAAAGATCACCATTCTGACCAGCTCTGTCCACAAAGGACCACCCTGGAGGATGAACTCAAGTATCAAAGGTGCACTGAATCAAAAGAATCAATCATCATCCAGATGAAAGTGTTCAGAACAGTGCACCTCAAACCATTTCCGACTCCAAAAATTTGCTTAACTGGAATAGTGGTTTGGACAATCCAAACCACCGTGTAGATGACTGGACGGCAGACGATGAACCCGATCTAGAGCCAGCCAATCGCATCAAGGCTTCGGAAAGTGCATAGCACTGGGTTGTCAGTGCCGCACCAAATGTTCCTGGATTGATTCAGCCCACACAGAGGTCAATGAAGAAGGCTGAAAAGGGGTTGATGACTGTCAGGGCAATGGGAACATGGAGAAATAAGGGAAACAAGAAAATGTAGGACTGATTGGGTCAATATATTGCCACCAGGATCTATATGATGCTTGACCGAGAGTTTCACTTAGAGAAATATTATGGGAGAATAGTGAGCAGTCGCGTGATGATAATTGTTGATGAAAAAAACTATAGCAGGCGAAATATAATATTCAGAGAGATATATCAATTTTGATAGAATGAGAGACGGCTGTTCAACAGTAATACTGGGCTCCGCTTTACCAATGGGTTGAGTTTCGATCAGACATATAGGTAACCAATAAGTCGAAACATATATTTATTTATTTACCACCAGCAACAGATATTGACTATACAATAAAGTAAAATGATCGCCAACGGAGCATCATCGATTCTTGGTCTTGCGTCCTGGGTAATCAGACTGCCAATAGGTTCCAGACAGTCATAAGCGAATTTCTGGTTCCCTTTATAGGCAAAACAGACTGCGTTACCCTCCCTGCCCCATCTGGAAAATGAGCATCAACAGAGCGTCAACAATTGTTGATCATGTATCTTGGGTAATCTGGGGGGCAACAGGGTGTAGAGAGTCATACACCAATTATTGCCTGCCTTTATAGGAAACAGAGATAGTGAGATGCTCCTTGCCCCATCTTTGAAATGAGCATCAACCGTGCGTTAACAATTGTTGCCCTTACATCACAGTTAATCACAGCTCAATGTGGCTGTTATTGTCTATATACATCGTTTTGACAGTTTTTGTATGTCAAAACACTCAAGAACACTTAGTGGTGGCTCTGTAAATGAAATAAGTTGTTACTGTCCCGGAGGATCTGGTGTGAATATCCTGTACATCATTGGCTATAATGGCTGCCATATCCTTGTTTATGGATGCTTGCAATCAGGTGCCACTTATATTACGGAAGCTGCACAACCAAAAATCACTGACGCTCTGGTGACAGGCATTTTCAAGATGTGGTATGGAGCATTTCGCCTTCTCGTTTTACTATAAAGGCGGCCAATACTTCGTGCATGATGTTGTACAACCTATTGCCCCCCAGATTACCCAAATACACGACCAACAATAGTTGACACTCCATTGACACTTATTTTCAGGATGTGGTAGGGTGCATGTCTCTGTTCATTTTGGTCATGAAGGCGGCCAATACATCCAAAATGCACAGCGATGTCCCAAGGTCAATATTTTGCAATTAACAGTACCATATCTGAATGCGATGATTAACAGTGAAACCCAAAACGCAGAACTGGAGATTGCAACCGATGAGTCTAGCCAAACCCGGCTACAACTGATGGTTGACAGGTACGGGTCCGCGTTTGGCCCGCCAAGTGGCAGCGGATTGGGTTTATGAACTAGTCTGGAACCGAACCGACCTGTTGTTGCAGGGTAAAGCCAGACTGCTGTCAGGTTACCCGGACCCGTTGCTAACACTAGTCAGGGGTCGGCAACTGTAATGCAGTGGTAACCGCCATTGTAGTTCTCGGTCAATGTAGTGCTGAGGTTTATCCGGACTCGGGTAGATAGGGCGGAAGGCACGATTGGTGCTATGACTCTATTCATTGGTTAGTTAATGTGGAACTGTTGAAATGCGATGATTTGACTTGACTTTTTGATTTTCCTGGGGAGCTTGCTGGCAGCAGGCAATCTGTAGGGATGCACAACACAAGCTGAAGCCACATTCAGGGGTCAACTGTGTGATGTGGGCAAATACCCTCTCTGAACATATGGAAGTGAATGTTATTGATAATTGAGGAGATATCTCGCCAGAACTAACTGCTGCATGAGGATCCGGCAGAGCCACAACTTTACATGACCAGAGCAATCCTCATACATGTAATCATGAGAATGAAGAGAGGATGGCTATGAGTAGTGTTGGCAATGGTTCCGGACCATCGCTTCAGGTGTGAGTCCGGGTTGTCCAGTCACTGTTCCCAAATCAGTGGTCTGGGTTGTCCAGTCACCCCAACTGTCATTTTGGGTACGGTTTGAAGGATATCTCCCATCCACTCTGAATTGGGTGGATTGCAAGCAGGTTGTCCAGTAGGTACGTCGGTAGATTCGTATAATGCTCTGGCTCTTGCTGTTTGATAATTGTATTCGATCAAAATTGCTTATTCAACATCCAATGATCACTTTTCGAATGATCTGCAGATTGCAATATCGATTATTTTGTAATCAATGTTTTCCATTTGTGAGCTGTATGTAGGACTACAAAGGCGGTCAACAGTCCTGTTATGCACTCGAATTTCCGTGTGATGCCTTGATTATGGAATATACAAGACCAAAAAATGTTGGCCGTCTGTTGACGCGCATTTTCAAGATGGCGTAACGGAGATATTGTGCACTGTTTTGCCTGAAAAGGCCGCCACTACGTTGTTTATGCATTATTGTTACATAGCAATACTGAGGTTACCAATAATGCAAAACCAAAAATTGTTGAGGCTCCATTGAGGCTCATTTTCAGGATCGGGCAGGGAGTATGCCACTGTTGTTTTTGCCACTCAAGGCGGCTGATACCTCATTTATAGATGTCTGCAACCGATAACCACTTAGAAAACCCAGGCTGCAAAGCCAAAAATCATTGATGCTCCATTGACCCTCATTTTCAGAAAGGGGCAATGACTTTGTCGCTTACTCATTTGCCTATAAACACTGCCACTACAATCATTATGCCTAACTACAACCACGTCACTTGGTAATTACCCGAATTACAAGACTACAAATCGTTGATGCTCCATTGAGGCATCTTTTGATGATGGAGTAACGAAGATATAATGCTTGGTTTTGCCTGAAATGGCCGCAAATACATTGTATATAAATCATTACCACAAATCGACACCTAGATACCCCAAGATGCAAAGCCAAGAATCGTTGACAGTCAGTTGACATGCATTCTCAGAATGGAGAGTGACCGCGTCGCTTGCTGCGTTACCTGTAAAGGCTGCTGATACATCGGTTATGCTGAACAGCGACCATTTCACTTTACAATTAGCTTGCTCACAAGAAAAAAATTGTTGACGCTCCGTTGACACTCATTAAAATGTATTTTGTAGTCACTATCTGCAGCCATCAATAATTGTATCAATAATCATTTAGACTTATTGGTTGCCTTTCAGCCAGCTTGAGACTCAGCCCATTGGCAAAGTCGAGCCCAGTAATCTTGTTGCAAGGGTTACCCACATTCTACCAAATTGAAACATCTTGCTGAATGATTCAATTCACCCACCATACTTCTGTGTATGAACAAATATTCACATGTCACTGCTCAATATTCTCCCTAAATATCTTTCTAAGTGAAATTCTCAGTCAAGCAACATATAGAACCGGGTGATAACATATTGACCCATTCTGTCCTGCTTATTCTTGATTACTTCATTCCTCCTTTCCGTTGTAGTGACCGTTATCAACCCCATTTCAGCCGGTTTCATTGACCACCGTATTGGCCTAATCAATCTGGGAACATTTGGTGCGGGATGCACATCCCGGTGCACTGGGCTTTCCAGAGCCTCGATGTCTTTGACACGCTCCAGATTACATTCTCGTCTGCCTTCCAGTTGCCATTGCTCACGGTTTTGACTATCCACATCACCATTCCAGGGAAGCCAATTTTCGGTGTCAGAAATGCATCTAGGTGCACTGTCCTCATCACTTTCGGCTGGATGAGGGGCAATACTTTTGATTAGGTGGACAATGAATACTTGAGTTCGTCCTCCAGGGAGGTTCTTTGCAGACAAAGCTGGTTGTAACGGCAATCTTTCTGACAATTCATATCCAGCCGCACCATCATGTTGAAAGTTTGACCAGGATGCGTTGATGATGTCTTCAGTATCTGAAATGTATCCAACAGCAGTCATTTGTTTGTTTTGGGCATGAGATTCCTTCTGTGTAGCACGTAGGTTTTGGCTGCCCTGCCACATCTCCAAAAAGTCATGGACCTCGGTCATTCTGTGCAATTTTCTCTCCCTCACCTCACTCTTCAATTCCAAATAGTTTTCAGTCAGTGTGGAATCCAATATAGTGTCATCGCTGGCCAATATTCCGTTATTGGCTCCAGCACGCTTCCTAACTACAACATCTTACCGAACCGTTCACGAGTGGTTTCAGACTGCCTCCAGCTGATGAAGTCTCGTGGAAGGGAACAACTGACCTCCACTCCGACACCATGTGGTACGATGGAGAACATGTCGCGTGCCACATTCGAGAGATCAGCATACTTTGAGTGCATTTGCTCATCTTTACACCCCCAGTTGGAGATATCCTGTAACCAAAATGTACTGCTAATCTTCATGGGGTCGAAGTGGTAATCATTCAGATTTGGATTAACTTGCCACCAGTTCTTCTGAGCTTCAGGCGGTGAATTCAAATGGAGTCGTATGGCTGTCTATAAGCGTTCTACGCGATTAATTCATCCAGGTGTCATTTCAGCCACACTTTGAGGTCCTAAGTATTCTTCATCATCACTGGACAAATCATATGGATGAGAAGATGATTGACCAAATCCAGAAGCCATTGCAGAGGGGAAGATTGTGCAGCCCAGAACAGTTTCGGGATTAATGACGGACATTCGTTGATGTTTGGCACACTATTCGTTCTCCACATTGTTCAAAAACGCCTCTTGGTATTGAGTAGTATAACAAGTCTTAGCATCAAAATAAATATCCATTCCCTTGTCCCACTTCCAAAATGATCGCAAGTTCCGGAATCAATCGAGGATATGTGCTGAAATGGGAAGCATACCGGTTGTTGGAGGTACTTCAGTATAATATGATGACAGCTTCCGTCGCCCAAACTCCACTGTGAAGTATAAGTCTTTCTTCCACAGAGCCTGCTTGTTAGCTAATGCTCGCATAACGCCATCCATATGGCCGTACATGTCACTGTAGACAGTGATGCTGTGATGAAGAGTAACGGTACGCGCTTTCGGCATGCACAGGGTCCAGTATCGGAATGGTCTAATACCATGCAAGACGTACTTGATGATGATCCATTCATCCTGGGGTGTGAATTGTGGTCGGCAATCATTGTATTTTGGAACTTTGAGCCACTTCCGGGTGAATTGTTTGAATCAGTAAGCTCGCTTAAGCAACTCCCGTATCGAATTCCACTGTGTTTTCACATCGATGATAGGTATCAATGCGATTTGTACTTTCGCTTTTTGATATTCAATGAACTCGTGTTGATGACCAGGTGTTAGCATAATCAATACAGCACGTATTCTCTGCTATACGAAGGTCAGTTTCAGGTCTTTCAAAATGGCTTGAAATATGTACTGTCTCAATTATCTTTGCCAAAGCTGGTCTCATAGCCGACACCTTATTGATTCTAGCATCGCCCTCTTTTCGCAGTCTTTGACTCTTCCCAATGGCTGTGCTTTCTTCCTCTCCAAATTGCTTCTGCTGGTCATGGGCTTCCCAAGATTTGGTGCAGCCTGTTACACCGGGATTGAACATGAATGAACCCAATGGAAGCCGAATGATGTGCGCCATACATGGTATGCGGTTCCTGATTGCAGGCCACTCGATTCCGGAGGCTTCAAGGGTTGATTGTAGTTCCCGAGTCATCAAGTGATTTGGGGAGGCATTGTCAGTTGTAATCTCAAGTAAGCGGCCATCAGTATGCTCAAAAGAATGAAGTCCTTCCTCAAAATATATGGCTAGCCTTGCTCCAGTATGTTGACCCCGGATATACTATCCTTGCTTCGCTTTTGAAATAGAAAAATCGCAGGCTATCAACCTCATCGAAAGCGAGTTGTCCTTCTCGCAACGCCCTATTTTGATCCATATAGTCAGCTATGACCAATGGTATGCCTAATTAGTTGGTCCATAGCTACCGGTCCAAAGCTAAGCTAACTTTATTTCTTGACGGCAATTGCTTTATAATTGGATACACAGTAAGTGAATAATCACTCCGGGAAATGTTGCTAAGGCTGCTGGCTGACGGTAGCATGAGCTCGCTGCGTAATGCATTATATGGCAGCCACAGCTCCAGGTTTGATATAGCAGTGCAAGGAGTAATATCCGAAACAAAACCTAACATCAGGGAGCGATTCTAGGTGTCTTGGTTGAATTCGGATGTTACACAGTCCTTTACTCTCTGTTTTGAGGGTGCTGTCTGTCAATTGTATCAAAATGGGTAAAATCTAACTATCGAATATAAATTCCCTCTGCGGATTTACTATTGTGATTCATCAACTGCCTTGTCTCAGCAGTATGGCCAAAGCTGTTTCAACAACAGTTATCTTTGTCAATTCAGAAACTTCTGACTCTGTTAATTTGTTTAACTTTGCAAGGTGCGCTTTTGCCAGTAAGTGTTTCTCCATTGAGCTGATCCCATGTTCTGATGGATGGCGAAGAACTTGATGACACATGATTCATATGATGACAGGGCTGCCGATCTGCTCAATTCTGCAATGCAGATAGAATCGCCATGAAGCCATGTGTCCAGAATTATTCCAAGCAATAGGATGCTTCGAGCCCACATTCATGGAAGCCCAACCGGCATCAAATATGATAGGTAAAGTAACATCACTCAAATCACGAATAATTAAAAGTTCATTTTTGGATGATATCATAACCAATTGAAATGAGGTATTTATAAATTGGGAATCCGACATTGTGGTAGGAATTTGAAAGCTGCTTTATTCAAGTTGAGAGACTGTCAAATGTTATGTTATGGTAAAGTAGAATGCTGGTTCTTAAATATTGACTCTAGAGCTACACGCCAGACAAAAGTAAGATCTGTGAGACATTGCATGCAAAATTGTCATGTTGTATTCAAGGACATGTTGAACAGACTGACGATTAAAAATTTGAGTTCCGTACGACGCAAAGCTGTTCGTTGGTGTGAACCATACTGATCCCCACGCAATCTGTTGCCACACCAGTGAAGCTTATCTCTACGAGAAGGTAGCGGTATTGTTACTAGCATTGTTGCCCATACCAGCTGCCAATACTTCGATTATGAATGAATGCAGCTGCACAGCCTTTGGATTATGCAAGTTGCAAGACCAAAAATCATTGACACTCCGTTGACGCTCAATTTTCGAACATAGTGGAGATGTTGTCAGGAGCATTTTCGCCTGGAAATGGGGCCGAGAGTTCGATTATAGGTAAATGTGGTTTCTCAGGCCTTGCATTATCCATGATGTAAGTCCAAAAACAGTCAATGCTCCGTTGACACTCATTGTTGTGATGGAGCAACAAGCGTGTCACTTGCCTTTTCTGGTATAATGCCGACCAATACATTTCATTTGGAAGAATGTGCCAATGCAGCCCTTTCATAGCCAAAAGTGTAATACTAGAAATGGTTGATACTCCATTGACGGTCACATTAGAGACGTCGAAACTGTCATTGTCCTATGAATAATCATATGGGACGAACCATATAGTCATAATCGACTGCCACCATAGCGTTTCTCTGTATAATAGTTTGCATCCACCCACTTTGTGCCCTCTCAAATTTGGATCAACCACTTTCCACCTTATCTGAGTGATGGATGGCGTGGCCCTATGACATTCTTCCACTTTCGGCCGGCAATTTACGGCATGTGGATAATTCCACTAGTTCTCGATCAATGTAGCCTGACTTCTCACTTGTCCTCATCCAGCTCCTCCATTTCAATTTCCATGATGTACCATAACCAATTTTAAATATCTCGGCCATGTGCACCAGGTCTGTGCAGATAGTTATGCAGTTGGATTCATGGATGAATGCTGCATGATGGTCATCATTCAGACAGATTGCTATTCAGGACTGACCGCTCCTGCAATGACCTGTATGACCTCACTTGGTCAAATTTTGTTGTTAAATTTGTCATCAATTTAGATATTGCTTTCTCAATTGACAGTACCAGGCAAAATGATATTGAGTTTCTTGATTGTCTTAGAGCCTGATTGGGAATCTAAACCTGTCGCACGGTGCGAATGACTATCACACATGCAGGTATGCATTATCACGTCTAACAATTTGGTCACTGAAATCAAGAAAAAGTGCACAGGTAACAAAATTGGTACGTGAATTGCGTTTCAGTGTGTTATGACGTCAAAATGTTCAATTTACGTGTCTATTCCTCTGGCAATGCAGGAGACATTACCATTACTTCTTCTGAATCCGATTTTAATAGGGTGAGTATCTGGGGAGGTGATATCCAGGGGTAAAAGCATATGGGTTCAACATGCTCTGCTTTTTGAATAGGTGATGAATCGGACTCCGCATCGGGTGGAAGATACACTATGCCTTTGTTGGACAGTGGTGTCCATATCCCTAGGCTGATATGACTACTTCCATGTGGAGAAGTCCCTTGTGGCTGTAGCGATATTCCGGGGACAATATCAAGAGTCTCCATGAGCTTGCCCCATGTTGTGGGTGCAGGTGGGGCTGCATCGTCTGTTCCCAGTTTGACGACTGCCGGAAACCTCACTTCAGTTGTACGGTACATCGTATCTCTTTCACACATGTAGTCGGCTGGGTTCCCCTATCTCAGTTGTGTCAATTTGTCAAGCATCATCCGTTTCTGCAGAAGCATCCCAATCCAGTGCTGTACCATTTTGGAGATTGTCCGCATCTCCCAGCCGGGTTTGTCATCTTCGCTCTGCTTGCCCACCTCAGTATCTTCATCATTCACATCTTCCGCATCCTCATCATCATCTGAACTTGCAATATTTCTCAGACTGTCTCCAATATCATTCAACATCTGCTGACACATTTTTTCTGGCTCTCTGGTTGTCAATTCTATGTTTTGAATTTTCCTCATATCTTCCTGCTCCTTCTTGATCTCCATCTCTGCATCTTCAACTCGCATTCTTGCCACAGTGGTTTTTCTCTCAACGAGATCCTCAATCTTTTTCTCATTCTCTGCATTGCTTAAAAAGTGCGCTTCTTGTCATTTCTCTGCCGCAAGCTGCTTTTTGGATGGCAAGCTGTGCAATGCTCCAAGCACTCGGACACGTTCTGCCTGCATGCCGCTCTCACATTCATTCGCTTGATGACATCATTTTTTGGAACCCCTTGTCAATTGGCTCAATTTGCCTGCCGGTAGTGGCGAAAAGTTCTTTGTCAGAGCAATGACCATTGTAGTTTGTGTTGACTCTGCTGTTGGGCGCAATGTTGGATGTTGGATCATATGGACGATACGGAGGCAAGCTGCGTCATTTATGTCAAGCTTAGTACATCTGAACATCTTGAATAACGCACAATTGGCGTTTTGACTGTCACTAACATGCGAATAGTTATGCATACCATACAACATGAGTTGATTGTTAGCGTCAGTTTCAGGGAATATCCCCAGGTTTTTTTGAGACAAACATCACCAGACGTCCTTTCCCTCAAAGCATTTCCTGTTAATATCTGACAATCTTGATATTTCGGCTGTCATACGCCTCGAGTTACCCCTGTACACAAACAAACAACATCGGACCAACTTACTGCAAATTCCAGTACACTGGGAATCACCTGCAACTTGCAGCTATACGCAGCAGGATCCATGCTGAGTAGAACATGCAGGTTGGCTGTTACTTATTCCATTCTGACGTGAAGCTGACTATATATTCCTCAGGACTTCCCACTCCTTTTCGTTATCATCTTCTTCTCCTATTCCACACCTGCAAATCATGGCTACACCAACCCTTCAGCCAGCTGTGAGCAGATCCGAATCAAGCCGATCGACAGGCTCTCCATGCCATGCATCACTCGATGGCACACAGTATCAACGCAGGCACCGGTTGATCCAACACGACGCTGCCAATGCATCCACCGCAAATATGACCCAGGATTCACGATTAAAAATTATCTGCAACGCCCGAAGCAGGAAGAGTGAGAAGCAGCATGCAATTGGATGTGAGTATATCCATATCGTGGTAAACGGCTGTCACCTAACTGACTACCTTAAAGTGGATATATGTATAGAGCTAAGTGACCAATTTATCGCTGCCCATAATGGGAAACTTCCATCGTGAACGAAGGCATTTGTCCACACAGAGCCCGAAATGGAACATCAGGATGTTGTCCGCTCAAGGTTTTTCGCAGAAGGATTTCGTGATATGTATCCCTGAGAGCGAACAAAACAGGCTTAAATCACCTTAGAGGAAGCTACGGAAGTGTATATGGTTGAGGTAGTAGCTGAATGTCACTGTTAGACACAGGAACTAATCTCTGGTTGGTTTTCAACCTATCTGCTACCATGCCGAGGCATGGAGGTCGGGTACAGCTGGAACAGTCCGACATGCGCATGGGCTTGAAAAAGGCCAAAATGGCAACAGGATGGATTTTGTGCGGCACAATGGAGGAAACGAATTATCTGATCAAGGAACCTCGTGCCGAAGCCCAAGAAGAGATGAAGCAGGGAGTTGAGTCTCCTGGGCATACTTCGATGAAGGCTGCGATGGAAAGGCACCCGGTTAGGCTTCGTCAAAACCACACGGACGAATGCCTTCCTTGCCAAAATAGCACTGCAATGAATATGCTGACAGGCAGGAGGCCCAAATGAACAGTTGCACCTACGCCTGACCAACACAGACAGCTGACACTAGAACTGACGCCACCTCTGCCCAGAATGCCACCTGCGTCACCTGGTGACAATGAGGGCGCCCACAGCTCCCAAATCAACAATTTGCCACCCAGATGTGTGTAATCACACGCTCCTCTTCCCAGCGCTCAATTTTCCAATCTTGATGCATATGCTCAAGATAGCCAGCATGATACAGATTTCAATCCAGATATGCTTGCCGATGAAGGAACATCCACTGGTTAGTATACTATCTGCTGTGTGGTAATGAAGGTAATATTCATTTTACAGATGAGCGCAGCCTATTGAGCGAACCTGCAAGTGAGGAAGAGCATTGATCGAAAGGAATGGTATTTTTGACTGTATCATTATCTACAGTTCGCAGACACTGTAAAGTATATTTCAAAGGATATATTTATATGTATTATTAAAGAACGATGTGGTGATGAAAGAGAAAGTAAATGAAAACGATAGACAGGCTGCCAAACCAAAGTGAATGATATACCATGCCTAATCAACTGATTGCACATTGTGGGCTACATGCATGGCAAAATGAGCATCAACAGAGCGTCAACAATTTTAGGTCTTGTAAGGCAGGTAATCAAGAATTGATATGGTCATGGTTACACATAATCGAAGTATTGGCTGCCTTGATAGGGAAATAGTGTAGTGACATGCTCCCCACCCGATCCTCAAAATGAGCATCAAGGAGTGTTGGTCTTGCATCCTGGGTCATCTGACAGACGATAGGTTGCATACAGTCATAAAGGCATTATTGGCCACCGTTATCGGCAAACATTATTGTGACAAGCTTGCTACTCCATCCTACAAATGAACATCAACGAAGTGTCAATGGTTTTTGGACATCCATCCTGGGTAATATGACAGATGATTGGTTGCATACAGTCATAAAGTAATTATTGGACTCCATTATTGGGAAAAGAGATAGCGATACCCTCCCTGCCCCATCTTGAGAATCAGCATCAACGGAGCATCAGCGAGATGTGGGCTTGCATCTTCGGCAATCTGATTGATGCTGAATCACACACATCCATAAACGTTCAGCTGGCTTCCTATATAGACAGATAAGCAAGGGATATTCCTGCGACAGCCTCTGGGACAGTAACACCTTATCTCGTTTACCAAGCTACCACTAAGTGTTCATGAGCCTTTTAGCATACAACAACAGTCAGAATGATGTATATGAACAATAATAGCCACATCGCACTGTGATTAACCATGATGGAAGGCCAACAATCATTGACACTCTGTTGACGATCATTGTCAAGGTGCGGCAGGAAGTGTTTCGCTTCGTTTTTTCACTTTGAAGCTGGCCAAGACTTGGTTTATGGCTGTCTGCATCCTATCGCCCCTCAGATTACCCAGGATACACAATCAACAATTGTTGACCCTCAGTTGACGCTCATTTTCTGGATGGGGTAAGGAGGGTGTCTCTGTTTGTTTTGATCATTAAGGTGGCCAATGCATCAAAAAAAGACAGCGATGTACCAAAGTCAATGTTTCGCAATTCCCATTAGCATATCTGAATGCATTGATACATAGTGAAACCCAAACTGCAGAACCGGAGATTGGAAATGATGAGTCTAGCCAGACCCGGCAAAACTCGTGGGTTGATCGGAAAGGGTTTGGGTTTTGCCGGCGAAGAGGCAGTGGGTCGGGTGTTTCACTAGGTGTGAAACCGCACCGACCTGTTTTTGCGGTCAAAACCCGGAACGCTGGCTGGTTAGCTGGACCCATTACTATCACTTGCGATGAGATAGTTGATCCTGGGCGAATGTTGTGCTCAGTGGATGCAGGACTAGGTGTTACCTCATGGTGGTGGCATGGAGACATCGACAGGGATGACAGAAGATTGTGTTCTGCAATGATGGTAGAATTGTGGATGACAAAGGGAGAGGATGGGCATGGCAATGAGAAGAATATGGGAGGGAAAATAGGGGTATGATATGGCAGAGTGGATATAGAATAGCTTGTATCGCTGTTCTATGAAGCAGGATTGAGAGTCATACTTGCCATCTTAGGATTGGTGTACTGACTTACCCATGAAATACTCTTAGGTATCAGTTTCTCATGAGGATTTCCCCCTTACATCAGCAAAATGTAAAATGGTTCGGAAGTCATAACTCAAAGACTCAGCTATTCTGAAAAGCCACACCGATGCTTCCAGAAGCTCCCAGAAGCTCCCAAACAGGCTGAATGCAAAACGATGTGCTTCTCAGGTGCTCCAAGATGTGCTTTCAGGTGCTCCTCAATGCTCCTCAAGTTGCGGAACAGAATACAAGAATATTCTACAGAGTATGAAGTCATCTTCAGAATGCTATAAAATCATGCCTTTAAGTTGGTAAAATTTCGGAGCCGCTGGGACTACAACACTCGTTGCGAAGACCATTCCGGTGCACCTGGAGCCAGACTCTCCGGGAGTGATAATATATAATGTTCTATATCGAATAGTACAATTCGATCAACTCTCTCACACCTACACACCTGACTGCGGCATTCTAATCTAATTAATATACAGTCCAGTATGTACCTATATCAACATGATTATTTACAAGCCTTACGCTATCGATGCCGCCCGATGCAGCATTCTCCCGCACCAAATGTGCCGGTCCAACTATTGCTCCAATGGGTACAATATGCATCGTATTAGTCTGTTTGACCACCTGGATGAACCTGTCAACACAATCAGCCCAACCATGAAGATCATTGAACTGTTTTGGAATCACCACCGCGTATTCTTGAGCTTGAGGACGTAATGCCCATTGTTGGGTGCTTTTGCACCTCTTAGAAAACGTCGATATTGCATTGCCAGCTGGCAGGCCCTCCTGAAATTAGAGGATCTGATTTGGTGGAGTCCAGCTGAAGTGTAATACAGGAAAAGAAGGAATTCGTCCTTGGAACGTGTTATCGAGGTCATTCTCTTCGCTTTGCGTACACTGGACCCAGATGTTATGAGCTTCACACATGACCCCTTGGTTGGCATTCGTATATTCTACCTTGCAATCAAGTCCAGGACGCTCAACAGATGTAGGGTTGTGAAATGGTTGATGGTAGTACAACAGCCCATTCTGGAGTTCAATAAATATACTGTCAATGAGTACATTCTGATCATATCCGAGCATGAGTCAGCAACCTTTGGGTCCCCACTCCTCTTCAATTTGAGCGCGGAATTGCGGTCCAAAGTTGGGATTTCCGAAATCTTCTGATGCATCTCTGAGTGAAGTCAATTTGATACTTATGGACACTCCGTGGACATGCGTTTCTCTCAAATGATATACCTGCTCTGATACAGGGCGGATAAAGGGCTCGTCCTAAATTGTTTGGAGACATAACAGATGGGCTCTGCATGTACTTCCCCATGTATCGGTAGCGGACAGTAGGTTGAAACCTTTTGCAGAGTCAACATTGTACCAGCCTTCGAATGCAAGATATGACAGCGTCTCCTCCATATTGTCAACACCGGTACACCGGTCATTGTGCTTAAGTATCTGTTGAATGTCATTGACTTCGTTGCTAGATCAATATGCCTCTTTCACGTTGGCGATATGGGGCCGTTCAGAAATATCCGTAGTGAAATTGTCACCAGAACCCATTCGGCAAATTGACTGTGATGTATGGCTCACAAGATGCATCTTGGGATATCCGAAATGGATTATGCTCGGTTCAATGGTTTTCCAGAGCGCCTGAATGCCAATTGTCTCCCAGCAAGCTTCAAACTTGATCATGCGGATGGAGAATTCCTTCTTGAAACGCTTCTGTTCAGTCGAGGTGCTGTCATAAATCTCTCTCTCCAGCTGGCAAGTGACGCACTCCGTATCAGCCAAGCTCCTGGTTGTGGCTTCTGTCTCAGCATCGGATAGGCGGATCTGAAAGTGCAGTCGCTAGTCGACAGTCATGTTTGCCGCCCCGTAAGCCTAATCTTCAGCGGCAGTTTTCATTACGGCAAGTTCTGGAGCGAATTCGCTTCTGGGACCAGTTGCCTTGGTCCCGACTTCCTGCAATTGTCTTCGCTCAGGAGATTGGAATAATTTATTGAACAGCTTGCATTTGGCAGGTGTCACTTGATGGATCTTGCGCTTCAATCGATTGATTGCATTCTGATGATCAGCATCTGACCAAGTGGTTGCTGCTTGCCGGGCTCTCTTCAGGCCCACCTGAAATTGCCTGTGGTTTGTTGAGGAAACCTTTTCAGCCCCATACACAAGGGCTTCCATTGAAGCACGAATCTTATGGAGCTTTTGTTCGCGTAACTGATACGATTACTTTGCCACCAGGTCATCTACTTTGGCGTTCGCAGACTTCGACATTTTCTGTTCTCAAAAAATTCCTTTTTCCTGGCAAAATTGCTTGAGTGCATCGTCTAGTGCTTTGAGGGATAGATCAGAGTGATTTTGTTGGCTAACAAGTAGAGAGAATTCACATAATGCCTGTACAGCTCCCATTACCATTTCATCGGAGGCTGTTCCCGCCGCAGTTTTCCCGTCATCCTCGTATCAGACAAGAATTGGAGCTCAATGCACAGCCAGTGATCTGATCATTGCACGGATCTCTTTACATTGCCAGGTGCCACTTTTCAATGAATCGAATGGTTTAGAGAAGTGCTGGAGGCCGGGATATCGTAGCACCAATGTGAATCGATTATCAAATTGATCCTTGACCTGTCTTGCTGTCAGGTATTTGAACAGCCAGTGCAATAAGTCTTTAACTAAACCCAGGAGCAGCTGATGCAATTCATCAGGCTGTCACAGCCGATAGACATTGCAGAGAGGGAATTGCCAGAACTGGTTGCGGATTGGGTGGACACCTAGAGTGTGCACAGCATCAATATCGTTGTCCTGCAGCAGCTCTGGGTAAATATGCCGGTCTGTTGAGTTATTGAGTGGTCAAAAGGTGGAATGCCCCATCGGCACACCTTTAGGAATTTTGCACATCGATCATGAGTCAAATGAGACTTGAGCAAGCGTGACTTCTTCCGGAAAATCTCCAACCCAGGCAGCCAACAACAGGTAACATTGTCGCAGGAATATATCAGCAAAATCCCATTTCAAGCTGTGGCCAGTGATGTGAAGATGCCTAAGTTGAGAAAGCACAGTTCCAACCGCGGAATGCCATGCGTCGTCTATGTTTTTGGCACCTTTCGAGGGAAATTGGATCAAGCCGACGGGAATCCAGGCGCACTTTTGAGGTGTATGGTGGATATGTTTTCGAATATTACCTATCGTGAGATTGAGCGGCTAGGCTCTCTGATCGCCCCAAAAATTTGTCAAGTGAGTCTTGTCGGATGCACAAATAACAGGCCCAATCCTCACTCCGGCAGGAAGTTGATCTTCTGTATCCCACCACCAATTGCCTGTGTTCATCTCGCTGTATATTCGACGGCCCTCGAAGTCAGCGAGGCGCACTGGGTTGATATCGAGGTGTGCCTGAAACGGAAGCAGTGCCCAGAGGAACCGGATACATGGGAAAATATCCCTGTAGTGTAATGTTCCAAAGATATGTGAGTCATCTTCATTCTAACTATCATCGCCGAGCCCGAAATCTACTTCAGAGAGGAGTTTTCGCATGCCATCTGCAGATTGGAAGGATTCGATTTTGAAGTTGTCCAGTCCTCGCCTGAGATGTTGATCTATCCAGGTTTTCGTTTGCTGGCTAAACGATTGGGCGTGCTGAAAGTCGTGTGCGAACCGAAATGGCTGCCATGGATTCCATTGTTCTGAGTACTTGCGATGCATGTTGTGCAATCCAGTTGCTTTGCCATACGCTTTCCCACCCGTATTGTCCACACCAACTACCTGTCTATGAGCCTTTGTCTTTGTTGAATCAGGGGTACAGGTGACATCAGGCTGCTGAGGGTCTATTAATTCTTCATTGGGAGTATCTTCAGGTGGTCGTGCACCTGGTACGTTGTCTATGAGTAGATCATGAATCAACAGCTTGTCGATGGCCATTCAGTTGCACTTACTGTAGCCAAACCATGATGGCTCAGGGTGAGGGAAGCCTGCAGGTGGTAGAATCCTGTTGGGTAATAGCCCTTCATTCATCGATATTGGGTGATATTGTTGATAGTGAGCTTCCAGTTGGTTCCCGTTGCATAAATTCTTTTTGCAGATTCAGCATTTAACATATTTCCGGCCAGTGTTGACCATATTTGGTAAATGCTCAGTGTTCTGACGAATCTCGATGATGCTTTAGGAGGTATGGTTTGTAGCGGGATTTGAGCCTCAAAGATATTCGTTTGAAAGCAAGCTAACTCTAACTCAAGTTAGCGTATCACATTCAAAGCTGCATCACACCCCACCTAATGAAGTGTAGGGGTAAAACAAAGTCACTTTACGATCAGTTTTCTTCACACACTAGGACAATATCTATCAAATCCCGCACAATAATGCTGCACATTATCTACTGAAAATCGTTAACAATGAAAGCTTCGTATGTCATCACTGCAATCAACTTTTAATATTGTTGATCAACTGCTACTACGATCGGCCTTATCGTATACTACGTCGTCGCGGCATTGTGCAGGTTATGTCTACGCTCGAGCCTCAAGCAGCGGATAACATCATCTCAATACAATGAATAGGTAAGTTTCCTACCTGGCTGTATGCCCGCTCAATTGATCAATGAGAACTGATAGGGTGGGAGGACACCTTCGTCAGTAACGATCCTCGACCGGTGGGTGGATCCTGACGAGACAAAGTGGTTGACACAAGGAGCTCAAAAGGAAGCAAAGACTGTTGCTGGTCGACTAACAAAGCCTCATATTGAATGAAGTGCAGGTCGTACACACACATTTTGAGTTTAAAAAGCCGAGTGCTGCTAACCTTCCAACCGGATATAGTTCTCCTTGGGTTCCTGGAGATATCATGCCGTATCCCTTCTATGACCTTTGCAGTCATGAACTGAACAAAGGTGAGCTTCTATCCAAGATCCTACTATACGAATTGGAGCATATAACAAAGAAGGGGGGGAAGTATGTGATTATGATTTCTTTTTCTCAGCCGGGTTTCATGGGGTCAAAGGCGAAGTGAAACACCACAGTTCGTGACAACTAAAATGGATATAAGGGGCCTTCATTCCGCCGATGGTCACTGCTATCTTCAATATTGTCAACCTACTCCGCTTCATTCGAAATCACCAATTGAATTGATCATTCGATTACTACCATCTTTTGTTCACATACGATGTCAACGAATGGATCTCCGCCAAAGACAAGCACTATGGCTCCAACAGGTGGGCTGTTTAGCTCACACCACCGCCCAGATGACAATGTGGGAGCATCATATAATAATGCTGAAAATACACTGATCAAAGACACCAAATTCAGGAAACCAGCAAATCAATTTCATCCACCACCACCACCACCAACACCGCCAGCATATAGTTACCCGCCTTTATAGCCATCATTTCCAGGCGCTCCACAGTTCTACCACCACGCTCCATTCAACATGACACCAAGCTCACAACCAAGCTCTGGTGCAACCAGAGGAAATCCGAGTTATGGGCCACCGTGGCAAGGATACGAATTTCCCCACGGAGGATATGGTGGACCCCAAATGTTCCTTCCTCAGCAATTTAGAGGACATGGGCCGTCATCTCCAGGCACACCTCGAGTGCCTCCAGCACCGCCTGGAAACTATCCAGTCATTCGGCCGACCTCTTCCGCCTCAACAGCTCCAGGACAACTTTCCGGTGCACCGGGTAGACCCCCCATTCGGCTCCCAACGAAACGATTTCAGCCTGCTGCAGAACCGCGGAGGACAGATGTTGCCGGGATTGCCAATTTGCCCTCATTGCCAGATATTTCCTATGACGGATACGATGGAGATTATGGGAGCCACGATATGTCGGACTTGGGCAGTGCCGTACGCAAAGCCCCAATCAGCTTCAAGCAAACGGAATTCTCCTTGAACAATTTGCCAAAAGGATGGGGCAACCCATCTTTAGTAGGTTCAACAAGTGGAAGAAAGTATGGGTGGCAGGGTTTCTTGAGAAGAAGCATCGGTCCATTAGCGGGGGACAGAACCGTCTGAAACAGCTGCGAAATGAACACCTGCACTGGGAGTCAGCTGTGGCAGATTTTTGGGAGACTATCGAGACCTGGCTGCCTTTGGAAAATTTTGATCATGCCGAATGGATTCGGCGACTGTGGGTGGAGATGTATTTGAAGAAATCTCTAAGCGAGGTTTGGGAGGGGGGGAAGAAGGGAAGGTGAGGCAACAGGTGACCGGCGACGGATTGGGGTGAGCGTGGGGCCAACAATGCCAGAGGTACCGTCCCAGAGTTGCCGACTACAACTTTCATGGTTGTGATTCGTCGAGAGCCGAATGGCAACAATGACCAGACATCCAGCATGCAACTCCAAGCTTCGTACTCAGATGTGAGGCACTGGGAGGAGCTGATTGATTTCATCGAACAAAATTGTAGCCCAAAAGAACCATACCGTCTGACTGCGATATACAAATGCAACTTGACGCAGGAAGATTTGGAGGAAGAGTATATGACATTTTATGCACCGGGGCAAATGATGAATGACCCTCTATATTGTCAGATTGCATACAACAGTTCCCTTTCAAATGCTTTCAAGTTGAAACTGCGACATGATGTGAAACTATTGTTGGAAGGAATAAAGGCAGCGATAGGGAAGGATATTTCGGAGCATGTAATGAGATTGGTGAAGGTAATCCCCACTAGCCTCTCTCAGGTTGGTTATGCCCCACTACTAATCAGTATACTTAGACCTGGGAGGGAGCCGATGAAAATGAAAGAGTGGTGGATGCGGAGGCAGGTGGGAAAGAGACTGATAGTAGTATTAATGTAAGTTCTGATTGGGTGAATAGAATTGATTATATTCCACATACTGGTTGGGTCCAAATGCTTGTCTGTGATATACCTAACATCGTGGAGAATTTCAGGAGTGCCGGAGTATGAGCCCATCAGCCCAACTGACATCGGAGCAACAGAAAACGATCATTGAGGCCGAAAAGAAGACCGAGCAAGGTGCAACACAGGTTCAGGCGCAAGTGGATGGCGAGGATGACCTCGATCCAGAAAATACCAGTTCGGTATTGAATACTGTTCTGAACAAAATCAACAACGAATTTGAACATGAGTGTCTTGAGGAGGCAGTCAGGCTGCTGAATGCTCATCTCACTCGTCAATCAATAGATGACCATCTTCCATGCCACAAGTATTCAATTCCAGGCCTTGCCGGAACGAAGTTTCTGGTGCACCAGGTTTGGGCAATCTGGTTCATTGTGACAAGGTGGGTTTGGGATGCTGATACGCCAGGAGCACTGGTGGCGGATGAAATGGGACTTGGAAAGACTTCCACTGTGGTGGCAGTAGCAATGATTTGCAAACTGCTGACTGAGAAAGTTGTAATGGGGTTACCGCTGTCGATTTTGTGGGGGAATACCCATGACGAGTGGGTGAATATGGTACAGAACGACTTTCCTGGGATAACCGGTGAAGAACCGGAATGCGATCCACTGCGGAGACACAATTCTGTCCCCCGCCGCCTCATGGAGATCCCGAAAACTCCACCTCAGGGGGATCCAGCACTAACATCCCCCCTTGAACCAACCTGGTGGTGACAATGCTGGGAGTTGCAGAGACGTTCAAGAGTCTCATTGATGAGATGACATTTGCAACAGATTTCAAACTCATCAACTTGTTGGACATGGAAAATGCGAATCTCACCCTCGAGGATCTGAACACCAGTCCTGACGAGCCAGAAAACCGATGGAACATCCACCATGTGTCGTATGATACCTTAACATTCAGAGCGAAATCATCAAGTAATGGCCAACTCTCACACTGTTCATGGAGTGTTGGGATATTTGATGAGTCTCATCGGTACAAGAAGAAAAATTGTGTGCGCTGGCGAATTGCAATGAATGTGAGAATTGGATTCAAACTTCAAGTCACTGCAACGCCGGGTTTCCATTCACTCTATTACTGGTGTTTTCAGACAATGTGGCTGTGTTCAGGTGCGCCAGGATATCCAGAGGATGATACTGTGATGGAAACGCACGGTGCCTAGTGTTGGCAACGGTTCCGTTTTCGGACCGTTTCTATTATAGCGGTTCCATGAAAACCCGGACCTGGCTGGTTCGGTCCGGGTTTGTACAAAACGGTTCCCTCAACCAAGTCCACGAATATTCATCCGATAATTTAGTGTTTGGTACGTGAAATATGCTGCTGCAGACGGCGCATCTTTTGGTGGTCTCCGATTT
>Ga0307515_10000774_pt1 | contig 73682 bp, 42 predicted proteins | sample 17_EM_MG_FD_194513 | JGI IMG/M metagenome (GOLD analysis project Ga0307515, IMG submission 194513) | Populus trichocarpa ectomycorrhiza microbial communities from riparian zone in the Pacific Northwest, United States - 17_EM | ecosystem: Host-associated > Plants > Roots > Unclassified | place... | reverse complement strand
TCAATGGAGATTTTTTTTTTTTTTTGTAGATTTACCTGAAATTTTTTTAGTTTGATCTAAAAGTTGGATATCTTTGTTATCATAGTTTTAAGCTGCTAACCTACTTTAGTGCTACTATACCTCCTTTTGGTCCTTAAATGGTTCCAATAGTCCATATATAAGTATATGTTAGGCTATTCAAATAGTCTTTCTAGATTAGATCTCCATCTAGTTATGTCAGATTCACACCTAAATGCCTAAGAATCTTCAGCTTTTACAAGCCCGATTGCATCATTCTTCCCAGGATAGAGAGAGCTCATCCTTAAATTTTGTTCTTCCTCTAGATAAGGTGTCGAGTGTTGAACATTAAAAACATCAAAAGTTTTCAGATAGATAGGAAGGCAATGTCTATAAGCATTTATCTTTTACAACACCTCACAAGGTCCTACCTTCATTTATGTCAGCTTGTTGTACTCGCCCACTAGAACCCTGTCACGAGTAAGTACTACTATATAAATCACTAACTTCAAACATTACTCTCATATGATGAGTATTAGTTATGGCCTTATACTTGGCATTGATGTCAGTGATTATCTTCTTGACTTGCTCTTGAATACCATACAAGTAATCTGTTATATTGTTAGCTTTGATGCTTAGTCATTCGATATAAGGAACATGCATCAACTTCAATACTCTTGAAGGGTTTTTTCCATAGACAATCTCAAATGAATTTAATTGGGTAATATTATTTTGAGACATATTATAAGCAAATTTTACTTGCGGCAATGTCATATCTAACTATTTTGGCTTGCCTCCCACTAAACTCCACATTAAGTTGTCAAGGCAATGGTTAACCAGCATAGTTTGCCCATCTAAATGAGGATGATATATACCACTAAAGTTTAGTTGAGTTCTTAATCTTTCCTCAGAAGATCTTCCAAAAGTTACTTATAAACTTCACATCTCTATCTGAAGTAATAGACCTAGGAATGTCATGTAAACAAACCACCCCATTGAAGGAAAGGTGGGCTATTTGGGACACATTCATGGTCTTCCAACAAACTATAAAATGGGCCATCTTTGAGATTTTATCCACAATAATAAAAACAAAATTCATGGTTCATTAGTTACGAGCTAAGCCCAACATAAAATCCATACTAATATCCAACTAGTATTGGAGTATATGGTCCAACATTTGATAAGGCTCCTTTAAACCTCTAACACATTTCCTCATAAAACTAGATACCTAGCCTGGTAGTTTATGTTGTTACCCACTTTTGACCTTATAAAAAAATCAAGAAAAGAAAAAAATAGAAAAAGAAAATCCAAAACACAAGAGGATATACAAGAAGAAAGCTTAGAAGATTGTCCAAGTTGGTGGTGAAGGATCAAAATAACAAGTGAAAAAGTTGGAGGATAAAAATATATAAGATTGACAAAATTGGCAACTTAATTCAAATTGACAAAGGGTTCCATTGGTGAAAATATTTTTATTTGAGGTAAAGAAATCAAATTTGGATAGGTAAGGAATCAAAAAGAATTTTGAAATGCTTAATTAATCTTATTGAGGACTTGATTGCAAGGAAAATAAGTTTTTGGAGTCAATTTGGGTGTTAATTGGAAAAAAATTAAAGTATGAGGACTTAATTGATTTTTTAGGAGGTTTAATTGGACGAATCATGGGTCTAACTATAAGAATATTGAAGTTTTATTTATTTGATGTGGCGAATCTTAAAACAAATTTCTATGGGAAGAATCTATAAAACAAGTAAACACAAAAAAAACAAATTGTATATACTACATAAAAATACCAAGAAAATAACATTTTAAAAATGGGTTAAAAAATGGATAGTCTTGCTTACTTGATGTGGTGAATCTTAAAATAAATAAATTAGAACAGGGATGCTAATAAACTAAGTATTAGGGTGACTGAATTTGTGATGATGAGAGCTTAATTTGTGACAAAATATAAGGGGTGATGTATGCTGTTTTTTGTAGAAGAAAAAGAAAAAAAAAAGAGGAGAGAGGATCGTTTATCATATTATAACTTAAATATTACTAATGAATTCACTAACATGTATTAGCAACAAGTATATTTTATTGGTAATTCCTTCCATAATAACAACAAATCTTTTTTTTTTGTCATCTTTTTATTTTCAACAGTAATTTTTTAAGTATTACTGACAAAATATCTACATCGAACAAGCCTGCGTGAGTGAATATTTGGGACTTTTTGGCTATTTGGAGGTCACCGCATACGTGGGAACCAAAAGTCGTCATAGCATACGTGACTTCTCTCTTATTACTTGTCATCTTCTTAGCTATTATGGATATCTATAAAATATTGTCCCAACAATTATCTCGGTAGCATCACACAATCTGAAGCTCTCGCCAACAATGGCAGAAGTAATTCCAACCAAAAGGCACTTATTTATTACGAAACCTCTCCTCTGCAACATGTGTTGACTCGAAAAATGTACTCACAAACTTCATATTCTAATACTTTTCTTGTTTTTATATGAAATTTCAGGATTGCAGTCGTTACGGGTGCAAATAAAGGGATTGGTTTAGAGATTTGCAGGCAGTTGGCATCTAAAGGGGTGTTGGTGGTTTTAACAGCTAGAGATGAGGAGAGGGGTCTTGAAGCTGTCAAGAGCCTCAAAGTTTCAGGTTTTTCTGATGTAGTTTTTCATCAACTTGATGTGGTGGACGATCTCAGTATTGCTTCCTTCGCCAATTTCATCAGAAACCAATTCGGAAGGCTTGATATATTGGTAATGTTATCAATTGCTTCCAAGGAGTTCTTTACTTCTTGATAAATTTATATTGTTCCAGCTGGCACTTATCTACAAATTCTAACATGTTTAGGAAACCGCAACAGGTGAACAATGCAGGCATTACTGGAACAGAAATTAAAGAAGATGACTGGAAGAAGTTAAGATTTGGTGTTGAAGATGTAAGTCTCTCAAAGTAATACTATCTTCTTATAAATTTCGTTGAGAATGATGGTAATGGAATTCTGAACTTGGAAAAAAAATACAAGTATACATGTTTTCAATCTCTAACGTTTTGCTGTATTGGATTATTGATCAGATTATAGGTGTAAATGCTGCATCACAAAGAAAACTTATGAAGCAAACTTATGAAATGTCAATTAGTTGCCTGAGAACAAATTATTATGGAATCAAGCACCTAACTGAAGCATTAATTCCTATCCTTGAACGATCCAATTCTGCAAGAATAGTCAATGTCTCCTCCTCCTTTGGGAAGCTAAAGGTAAACACGCCATATATATCCATCTCTTTCAGGCAGTAGATAAAGTTTAATTAGCATACATTCATATATATATGGAAAAGTTCATCATCAAATTTTGTTTCTCCTGCAGTTTTTTCCTAATGAAAAAACCAAAAAGATGCTAGGTGATGTTGATGGCCTCACAGAAGAAAAAGTTGAGGAGCTGGTGGAAGAGTTCCTGGAGGATTTTAAGAATGATTTAGTGGAAACCAAACGTTGGCCTACCCTTTTTTCAGCTTATACTGTGTCCAAGGCTGCTCAAAATGCCTACACAAGGATTTTGGCAAAGAAGTACCCCAAAATCGCAATCAATGCAGTTTGTCCTGGTTTTACTTGCTCGGACTTTAATTGTAACACTGGAAGCGTAACTACTGAAGAAGGTGCACGAGGTCCTGTTATGCTGGCTCTGATGCCTGATCATCAGCGCCCTTCTGGCTGCTTCTTTTTTCAGACAGAAATGTCAACTTTTGAATGATATAAACCAATGTACTTGCAGTGTATGCATGTTATGTACTAAGAGAATAAAGGTGGGGGACGGGCCATCACTGATATGTAAAAGAATCAATTAGTTATTTCTCTATAAATCATTTCTTCTTCTCTATTTTGGATTGTATTTAAGCAACGATTTCACTGAATGCCCATTTCAGTTGGAATTTGCAAGTGTGTATAGATACTAATCCTAGTACATGAAAAATACGTAACAGGATAAGTATATAAACCTTTCCTTTCGAATGCCTGATAATTATATATAGCTAAGAGATTACAATCAATGCAGTGAACGAAAGCAGAGTATGTGCATGTAAGGTTTTATACTGACAACAAGTGGGGATTGGGTTGAGGTTCCATACAACTTAGAATTCTACCAACAATCTGCCCCATTTCTGGTCTCCCTTCGGAATTCTCTAGTAGAGCCAAATTGGCTACATGGATCAATACACTTAACTGCTCCAAATTCGCATTCCCGTTAAGTTTTGGATCCAGTAGATTAGCCCAAACTTCTACATCATCACTCTTCCTCCACTCCTCGGTCCATTCAGCAAGCGTCACAGAACCTTGTATTGATTTGAGGCCTGTGATGAGCTCAAGTAGTAGCACCCCGTAGCTATAAACATCAATCTTGGGTGTTGCAAGGCCTGTATTGAGGTAGTTGATGTCAATGTAACCAAAAGAGCCCTTGATGCTAGTTGGAGAAGTACTAGGAGTGGTGCTAGTTTCTGAGTCTGGTCTGTCATAGCCTAACTTGCATAGCCCAAAGTCGGCTAACTTGGCGTGATCATCGTCAACTAAGAGGATGTTAGAGGACTTGACATCCCTGTGAATGATGGTTGGATCAGCTCGCGAGTGGAGGTAATCGAGCGCTCGAGCAATGTCAAGTGCAATGCTTAAGCGGCTAGACCATGAAAGAATACCCGAGGATTGGCCATGGTAAGTATGGATCCTGTCAAAGAGAGTCTTGTTTGGGACATACTCTAGTAGAAGAAGTTGTTCTCCTGCAGAGACCCATTAAATTAGTGTTAGTTCGCCTAGTTTTTGGATTTGGAACATTTGTTTGCCTCTTAATCTTGGGATGTAAAATGATCCTTGGGAGAGTTGGGCTAAATCTGTAAGTTGTTGGTCTAACCCATATAGTGACACACTTGCGGGACCTATAAGAACCCTAGGCTTCATCAAACCAACGTTTTTCCAAGAATAATCAACTGGCATGCATATACGTGATTAATAAACTGAAGTGATGAAAGGTTGAAGAAGAATATATAAAATTAAGAAGATTTGGCATACCTTTTTCCAAGCAGAAACCCATCAACCTGGCTAAATTTGGATGAGAAATCCGTAACAAGACTGAGACTTCATCCAAGAATATCTTCTTGCTCCCACCTCTATCCTCCATCACTCTCTTCACCGCCCCGAATCGTCCATCCCCAAGATCTGCAAGATAAACAAAAGAAGTAGCTCCAACCCCTATCCGAATTCGAAAATCCCTTGTTGCCATCTTCAACTCCTCGAGTGCGTAAGTCCGTATGACACCAGGGCACCACTTGGTAACCACTGCTTCTTGCTCTACTACTCTTCCTGTAACTTGGACAGCAGTGCTGCAGCGATGATCACCATCATCACTTGTTTTCTTATGATCAAGGTGCATGAAATATCTCCTCAAGGCTGTGATTACAAGGATTACTAGGGATATGGCTCCAATTATCCACATATTTCTTGGATGTTTGGTGGAGAATCCAAAGAGCCACATGATATCAGTTTGGTGGATTTAATTACCTTCTTGTTCTTGCTATTGCTAGGTATTAATTTGCTAAGCTGATGCCTAGCTCAGAATCATGATATCTTGTTTTTCATGGCAATTAAGATCGAGCTGAATGTTGTAATTAATCAATGCCCTTTTACACATCAAGCCGTGAGTATGTAGGTGATCAAGAAAGATGTAAAGATTCAGAGCTTTGGAATATTTGAGCACTTGGCGTTGGAAGTGTCCTATGAGTGATAGCTACACAAGGGTCTTAATTAAATCTATATATATATATATATATATATGTTTTTAAAACCGGGCATGAATTTAATCTAAATTAATTAATGTGAAAACTAGTTAAAAACACTTTTATTATTGGATAAAAAATATTATTATAGGAGTATTAATTAATTTGGAGATTAATATTTAAGCTGGAAATGCGTGGACGTGGGCTTGAACAATACGCTGGACTGGCATGAAAGATGCCATTAAGTGCCTGTATTATGGATATAAGTAGAATTAAATGGAAGATTCCCTTGTTTAATTGCAGAAAGATTCCCTATTTAGGTGACCACTTCACTATTATTTATTGTAATTTTTAGAATATAAAGAATATTGTTTTAATTTCTTAACTATGTTTATAAGAAACAATATAAAATTGTTGAGAGTTTATAATAATTATGCATGCACTTTTATTCATTACCTACCAATTATTAAATCAATTAATGAAAAATCAATTAAAAAACATTAAATATATATAGAAAAGAGAAATAAGACAAAAGTAAAAGAGAGGGAGCGTGGCGAGTTGACCGCGGCTGCCGGACAGGACACCCACTATAGTCTACAGGGAGGGATGGAGGGGGGGAGGGCAGGTGAAGGAAGCCACTAAGCAAGCACAAACTGCAATATAAAAGAGAGAGAGAGAGAGAGAGAGAGAAAATGTCCAATACAATAAATATTAGTATTAATAAATAAATAAAACTAATGGTCTGAGTCTAGCCTGGATTTGGTTGGGTTGGGATTTATTTTGATATTGAAATTGAATCAATCAAAATTAGTAATGGCGTGAGTGAGTTTGATTGAAGCAAAAAAAAATATTCAAGTTGGAGTGATAAGAAGAAGAAGAAGAAGAAATGGTGGGAGGTGGGGGCGGGGGCGGAGGAGCATCTTCCACATGGAGGAATGCGTACCAGGAAATCGCCAACTCCAAGCCTCTCTTCGTCGCGATCTACGCCACTGTCTTCCTCGGAATCGTCTTCTCTTCCTTGTATGTTTTATCCGCCGTCTACTCCGCTAATTCATCCTCCTCCTCCACTTCCTGGCTCTCCTCTCCTCCCATTCCTACAAGTATTGATAATACTCGTCGTAAGCCATCTCTTCTTCCTACTTAAAAACACTCTTTCTTTCTATTTCTTCTGTCACTGCAAATCAAATCGAATTAAGTAATTGTATAATTTTCTTTCCCTTTTCTCTGAATTGCAATTGCAATTGTATGATGAACCTAGCTAGCCAACGTTGACTTTCTCATCGTTGAGCCATCCTATGAATAAATGGAATGAATGAATAGTAGTTAGTTTTGTTTCAATTTCAAATTCAAAGGCAAAGGCAAAATCCACTGAATGAATGAATGTATAATACTGTGAAAGCATCTTCCTTTCTTTTGCTTCTGCTACTACTAGTAGATTGATTGATTACACTATAAACATCAGAGTGTGTATCAAATACTATTACATCCATAAACCCTAACATAATACAAATTAGTTTCCATTTTCTATTCTCCAACAATATCAATCATTTTAACATCAAAGATTTATTATTAATTGTAAAAATCGATTTTTTCATTCTCAGTTATTTAATTCCCATTTTTTATTTCCTATGCATAATCTACTTATCTTAACCATTTTATTTGTTTTTTTTTCAGATGTGGATCAATCTTCCAATTTTTCCAAACCAACAACATTAGCTGCGGGTTCATCGCCACCGACATCCAACCCTCAAACCATGCAGATAAAACCAATTTGGGAACCTCCCCCACACGGTACCAAATTCCCGCCCTTAAAGACCTTTAGACTCACAAAACAACTGGTTCAGCAAAGGGTGAAAGATAATGTTATTATAGTCACCTTTGGTAACTATGCTTTCATGGATTTTATCCTTTCCTGGGTTAAACACTTGACTGATTTGGGCCTTTCCAATCTTCTTGTTGGTACGTATTGCTATCAGACCATTTTTAGTTTTTCTCAGTTTTTCTACCTTTATTAAAGTCCAGAGTTAAGTTTTTTTAAAATAAAAAAAATTATATTTTTACCTTGGATCTTCTTTTTTTCCCTATTAATAGGTGCTATGGACACCAAGCTGTTGGAGGCTTTGTACTGGAAAGGTATTCCAGTTTTTGACATGGGAAGCCACATGAGCACTGCAGATGTTGGGTGGGGCTCGCCAACCTTTCACAAGATGGGAAGAGAAAAAGTTATTTTGATAGATGCAATCCTCCCTTATGGTGTTGAGCTATTGATGTGTGACACAGACATGGTCTGGTTGAAGGTACTGTTACATGAGTTTTTTTGGGATGGATGTAGCTGTTTTGGTGCATCATTTTTCTTCTATTAGTAGCATCTGAAGATAGTTTGTTTTATTGTATTTGCTGCATTACTGGAATAGGACCCGCTTCCATATCTTGCACGTTATCCTGAAGCAGATGTTTTGACTTCAAGTGATCAAGTTGTACCCACAGTCGTTGATGACAGCTTGGACCTATGGCAACAAGGTGAAGACTATTAGAAACAAGATGTGTTTTTCATGTCATTTTCCTTAACCTTTGTTATACTTGATGATTACTGATACCCCCTTTCTATTTCTGCACCAACTACAAACAGAATCTTAATCCTCATCGTATAGTATATAAACTTCTTCTTTTTTCAGTTTTATTATTTGGCATGTCAAATGCTTGTCAGCACAATGTTTTGTTGACCGAAATTCTGACTACCCTTTCTGAGCTTGGTTGGGCACTCCGAATGGACTTTGCCTTTTTTCAGTTAATAGTAACTGGTTTTGCAACATATCCTATCTCTTTGAAACCTTTGTCACCATCACCATCGTAGGGTGGCTTTCACCAATGCATTTTCCATTTCTTATTTGAGACTGGGAACTAAGAGGTGTTTGCCTGTGTTTTGGTTAATAGCAAGAATTGACTTCCCAGACGCATCCCCTCTCTTGTAGTGCTTATATCACCAAGATAATATAGCTTGGACAAGAGGGATGCTACATGTTTTAGAAGAACCAATAAAAAGCTATTTTTTCCGCTTATTTTCATGCTCTATGTTAAATCTTTTTGTATTTTGCATGTTTTCTTTACTATTACAACCCTACTGAAAAGATTTTTTTTCTTCACATTCAACAGTTGGTGCTGCCTATAATATAGGAATTTTCCACTGGCGACCAACAGAGTCTGCAAAAAAATTGGCGAGAGAATGGAAAGATATGCTTCTAGCTGACGATAAGATATGGGATCAGAATGGATTCAATGATATTGTACGCAAGCAGTTGGGGCCGTCTGTTGATGGAGACAGTGGACTTGCATATGCTTTTGATGGAAATCTCAAACTTGGAGTTTTACCAGCAAGTATATTTTGCAGTGGACATACTTATTTTGTCCAGGTAGGATTAATTTGTAGTTTTAACACTAATTTTAACATGCCTGTCAATTTTAACTGTGTTCTTTTAACTGACTGGATGTCATATGCTGAGTATCAAGCATAACCTGAGCCTTGATAATGTATTTGCAGGCCATGTATCAACAACTTAGACTGGAACCTTATGCAGTGCATACCACATTCCAGTATGCCGGTACTGAAGGGAAGAGGCATCGATTGCGGGAAGCCATGGTTTTTTATGATCCACCGGAATACTATGATGCACCAGGTAATCTAGTATTAGATTGATGATTTCTGAAAATTCTATGTACTTGAACACCTTATTGAAAACAATAACAATTGCCTTTTGTATTTGATCTCATCATGACCATGTAGAAACTAAGTGTCCATGAAACATGCCAACTTAATTCTGCATTTGAAGTTCAATCCAAACTGACAGGCCTCTACTTTCTAACTATAATAGATACAACAAATTCTACATATCAATGTATGTGATACAGAGCCAACTTTCTGTTAATGGTTGAATCTTATTCTTGTTAGGTGCTTCCAACCTCATAGCTTCTGCAAGTATTTTTCATATTTTGCTTTATTTTAACAAATGGAGCAATGTGAATCATCAAAGAAACAAGTGGAATATGTTGAGAGTATATTAACAGGGCCTATTTGTAATTTTCATATTTATGAGTTTAGACGTATATGTAAGCTGGAGTGTATCATGTTGTCTCAAATCTCTCTTTACACAAAAACCCTAACAGGGTGCTAATTGCTGGACCTGCTCTTAGTTAGTACTTTGGAGTTTATCCTATCTTAACAAAAATTGCCACTGTCTAACGTCTCTTGGGAACCCATGTGCAGGAGGTTTCGTTTCATTCAAGCCGTCTATTCCAAAGAGTATGTTGCTGGATGGGGACCATAACCTTGAAACACACTTTTCTCTGATTAATTACCAAGTATGCATGTATTGATCTAGTACCACTAACTTCTGCCACTTCCCTGGAAACCACATTGTTGAATCTCACAATTCAACTTTTTATAACTTTGTTCAGATAAAACAAATAAGGACAGCACTGGCAATTGCTTCGTTGTTAAAACGTGCGCTGGTGAGAATAATACCAACCCTGGACATTTCCATCCTCTTATTTTGTGGCAGTTTTTTTGTTTATATTTGACCATTATTGTTGTATTTGTAAATCCTTGAGTAGTCTATATCTTGATCTCTTTTCTGTTCTTTTATATGTAAATTTCAGGTCATGCCTCCACTTTGGTGCAGGCTGGATAGACTATGGTTTGCCCATCCTGGAGTTCTGATTGGATCTATGACCAGGCAACCTTTTCTATGCCCTTTGGATCACGTATTTGAGGTATTTATGATATTCTGAAGAAAATTCTAGTGACTCTGATTTGTGGTTTACTTCAGAGTTTTAGCAAACTGTGTTTGTAAAGAGCGTTGGTGTCTTTATTATGTAACATGACACTTTTCTGTGGTAAAAATCAAAGAAAATCCTCTTACATTCCATTTTACCAAAGAATTTTCCATCAGCAAGTAACTCCCAAGGGTTTCCATTTGTGTTGTCATTTCTGTGGCAAGGATGAAGGGACCTCACCTCATATAACCTTCTCTGGTATTTTACTTTGGAATCCATATGTTGTGAAACTGAGGAATGTTTTGTGCACTGACCTGAAGGTGAATAACATGTTGAAAGAGCAGCCAGAGGAGGAGTTTGGCCCTGCAATCAATTTCAGAGAGTACTCTTTTTTGGATAATCCATTATTGCCTAGACATGTAAGCAAACATCATGGAATTCACATGAAAGGCTCACTTTTTCATTATTTAGAACTTTGAGGATTAATTAGTCTTTTGGATGCTTGCAGGTGAAAGAGTCGTGGCTTGATGTTCAGCTTTGTCAAGAAGGAGCCGAAGATTGTGGTGCGTCAAACAAGACAAGTCGGCCAGGAATACTCAGATTTCCAAAACGCAGCAATGAAGACATGGTAATTGGAATTATTACAAAAGCTTGTATCTATTATCAAATACTATAGAGTTCCAATATTTAAAGTTCTTTCAATCTAGCGTCATATGTCATTTTTGCTTAACCTGTTATAAGGAACTTTGGTGGCTTCTGTTTTCTCTTTTTGTTTATGATCCTTAAAAAATGGTTCTAGACATGACCAGTATTGTGTTCGATATCCTTCACAAATTAAAAAAAAAAAAAAAACTATCAATCAAAAATAGACTTGCAAATCCTTTCAAAAAGAGGGAAAGTGTACATTTTCACTTTCTTGATGACACTTCAGATTTGTATGTTGGTTAATTTTGTTTTATTGAGTTTTTAACATTTGTTTATTTTAATTCTTCAGTTCACTTTATACAACAGCTTGTCTGCTGTTCTTTATCATGGGTAATTGAATTTTTCTTTCACCATGTAGTTCAAGACCACATTCTCATCATTCAAGGATGTCAAAGTCATTCAATTCTCTTCAATGCAAGATGCTTTTGTTGGCTTCACTGACAAGGCAAGTTCTTCTTCTTTTCTTTTTTTTGCCTCTGGCATACAGTGGAAGGTATTTGTATAGTCTTTCAATGCTTGGCTGTTCATGTGCTAATGCTATTTTGAATATATGCTCAGAGAAGAGAGGAGAAATTTAGGAATCGCATGAAACGTTATGTTGGTATATGGTGCTGTGTTGAAAATCACGATCCTGGACATATATACTATGACATGTACTGGGACGAGAAATCCAATTGGAAACCGATGCCACCACAATCCGCAGAGGATGACCACCCACCTTGGTAAGGACTGGCTGCCATTATCAGAAGAATCCCCCCCAGAGCAAAGAGAAGATGACAAGAGTAAAAAGGGAATGTAGGATGCTGGTTTAGGAAAGTGACGTTAGAATAGAGTGAGTATCCCATAGCTGCTCCGGTTCCTTTTCAATCCACCAAGAGGTGCTGTGTTCTTGTTCGTAGATTGGGAATGTAGTTAGACTCTTGAGGGTTTAATATTTGAAATAGAGGAAGCTGATGTATCCTTTCCCCTTCATCTTGTAACATTATTTAAAGGTTTTTTTTTGTTATGTATCACCTTAATTTTTCACCATGCTAATAATAATAATAATAATAAGGAAACCAAATTGCCAAATTTGTTACCGCTTTGGTTATTGCGAAGAGCATATCATAATCTATTGTCAAATAGCAGCTGGCTCCATCGTAGCTTGCATCTTTCCTGGACTTTAGATACCCGCAGAAAAGGTTTGCATCTCGAAGCTGTGTGTGTACGCGCGCCCGCGTGCAAATCCCATATCCAATTGGCGAAAACTGGGATAATCTTTGGGAGTCCACAGTGTGAGTTAGTGATCAAGTTTTCTCATTCATGAACTCGCACCCTAACTCATCCAAGTTTGCTGCCGAGGGTGCGGTGCTTAGGAAGAAGAAAAAAGATTCCATTCATAGAGCAGGGCAGAAGGCATGGTAAATATTATAGAAGCCAAAAATATAAGCACAACCGACACAGCTGCCCTGACTTTACAATTACTGTTGAACTGCATCCTGCGAATAAGAACAAGAGATGCAAGGTCTTGTTGCAAATATTTTCTGATTGTCTATGTATATATATATTCCTTTCAATTTTATCTTTTAAAATTTAATTTAATTTAATTTTTATATCAATTTAATCCTTATTTTTTTTTTATTATTTATTTTTCTTCGTATCCCTCTTCATTATTTTTTTTTATTTATCAAATTTAATCTTTATTATTTTTATTTAAAATGATTTATGAAATTAAAAAAAAAACAATTTTATTCTCTTTCAACTTTTTTATATATTTATCAAAATCTTATCTCTAATTTTTTTAATTGAAATAATTTATAAAATTAAAATATTTTTTTCAATTTCATAATCTTTCAATTTTTTATCTATAGATTTGATTCATATTTATTTGATTAATATTTATTTTATTTAAAATAATTTATAAAATTAATTTTTTTTTAATATCATCAAAAAAATTTATCTATCCAATTTAATTTTTATTTTTAAAAAAAAATTAGACATTAATAAAACCGCCAAACATCAAAAACAATCCTCATTCCAAAAAAAAAAAAAACCTAAGCTTATGGTGAAAATAACTGCTTCAGATCGATTTAGCCCTCATCAAAACGAGCGAACAAGGGGAAACTAGCTGGTGTTTTTATCCAACCACTCTTTACTCGCTGCTGTATCCACACATGAATAGCATGAATCAAGGATTAATTGGAGATCTTTTTTATTATTATTTATTAATTTGATTGACAGATTAACCATCCTCTCATTCCGCATAAGTCTGACTTGAAAAAAATCAACCGTATCTTAGGCAAAATAAAAAGGGAGCCTAGACGAGTTCAGTTTACTTGCCCTGCTGCTAGAATAGTAAAAATAAATAAAACAGATACAAAAAACACAGGCAAGGACCCCAGTAGCTCACTTTGCCATTTTTTGTTCTTTGCTCTACTTAAATAGCAATCCTAGTCAAAGTACAGCAACTTGAAGCAACAAATGCCCAAAACGGGTAACACTATGATTCACTCACCTAATGTCCTGAGCAAAAATGGTGAACACAAAACTCGCTACAGGAGAAATATCATAAAGCACCACCAAACTCATTTAGGCAGAAAGATATGCCATGGCTTCTTCGCAGGCAGGGGTAATCCAGTCATTTGTCAGCATACTGAATTCACTTGACTGGGATGGAAAAATTAACCATATCCATGCTGACTTGACCAGGTTACATGATTTTTCAGATTGATGCCATTAAACTCTGCATGATTGCCAACAACAAATAAAGTTAAAGCACCCAGGTGGGCAAAAGAAGAGTCAAATATCTACGCTTGCTGTAACAGACTATGAAATTAGGACAGATAATGTCGACCTGTGTCAACAGTTACATCAATCGTCCAGGTAATAATATGACCCAGCAGCCTTCTGCTCCCTATCCTTGGTGGACTCCAATTTGTTGATTCTTGGCCGGTAATTACTGGGGTCTCGCCTAAATGTGATATCCAGGTGCTGCATCAGAGCAAAAAAAATGTGAAAGATTAGTATTTTATTGAGGGAGAGAGAGAGAGGAGAGCCAGGCCTAAAAATATAACATTTTGTCTAGGAAGGAGCTGAACAGAGAAAAAGGGAGAACTAATTTGTTAACCTTGTTTGAGAAAATGCTTGAATAGGAGGGGAAGGAAAAGATTTTACCTCCTTTCACCCTCCTTTCTATTAAAATGTCTCCCCCCAACCCCTTGAAATGTTTTGGACTCAAGTCTATGATTATAGCCTCTTATTTATTCATGGAACTCTATTCAAAAGACATAAATGTAATCTGATACCAAAAACTCTTATTCCCATATCCTCTATCCTCTAACCAAACAAAGAAATTTTTTTCACTCCCATCCAACTAGTTACAAATCCAAACAAGGAGGCACCTACCCTCCACTTCTCAAATATTCTTACTCATCGTAAATGTCAAATTTACAACAATACAGATTCCTCAAGCAACAGCGAGCTGTTCTGTTCATGTAAGCTTGGTTTGATTTCATGTTAAGCGCAACTGGTATCAACAGAGCCGTCGCTAGGGAATATTTTTCACAGATATGGCTTCATAATTAAATCTACATTGACTTGGCTTCTTCATTATTGGTTTCATTTTCTTTCCTTTTTTTCTCTTTTAAACATGAACAATAGGGAAGAGAATACAGGACTTACAGATAAGAAGAGATTCATCCCAGTCAACAATGACTGGGGAGAATTTGCTGTGCAATCCACAGAAGGCTGTCCCTCATACACAATAACTCTATCAGCCAGGTATGATGCCATTATAAAATCATGCTCGACCACAAATGCAGTCTTCTTTGCATGTAGGATAAACCTCTTGATGACTTTTGAAGCAACGATACGCTGCTCAGAATCAAGATATGCACTCGGTTCATCTATCAGATAAATGTCAGCTGGCTGCATCAAGAAAACCACACACCAGACCACAGTTAGCAACTTTAAATATTTTAAAATGCAATGTGGAAGAATGCTAAAATAATAAGCCATTCAATCCAAGAAGATATCCAACCAAGGACTAAATTGCACGAAATAGTGGGGTAAAACAGAGGAGGAAAGCCTGCTCAACATGTGATTAATCATCAATGTACAGTGCAAACATTTTGACTGACATAAAACTTGACCACATTAACCTCTCAAAAATCTAAACCCCAAAACCACAATTTAACAGACCAGTACACTACAAGTAAACTCTACATTTCACAAGACTGCTCAACACATGAAGGATTCAACATACTTTAAGAAATCAGTATCATGAATTAAAGTATCAACAAAACAACTCCAGACATCAATCTTCATTCACCAGCATAGATGATAGTAGACCAGATAACATTTCTTTACCTTTCCAAGGCATAGACATAAAGCAACTCTTTGCAACTCTCCACCAGACAGATTTACTACTTCTTGATCCATCAGTTGCTCAATAAGAAGTGGTTTCATGACATCTGAAACAAACTGAGGATGCATATACGAATCACGTATTTTAGAATGCAGTAACTGCCTGACACTGAATTGAAATTTGGGACTGATCTTCTGAGGCTTGTAAGAAACATTGAACTCAGGTATCTCGGCTTCGGAACCCTCTACAGTATCAGGTTTCAATAAACCAGCCTGCACATTTGCCAACAAAATAACTCATTTACAGGCAGAAATTCACATTGCAAGGAAAAAAAAGGATGAAGAGACTACCAGCATACGGATAAATGTTGTCTTCCCTGTCCCATTCTCACCTAGCATTACAACAATCTGAGAGTCAGTAAATTCACCCTCAACGACACGAAGTTTAAAATTTCCCTGAGTTTTACTCATGGTTGGGTATTTGTATCGTGCATATGTTTGAATCTCCTCAGCATTCTCCTGTGGAGTCTCAGCAACCTGGGAAATGCAACAAATTTAATGACAAAAAGAAAAAATGCAGAATGAAGGGAAGTAAATGTTTAGAGATTAAAAAAATACCTTGAAGGTTAAAGATTCATCCCGGAATCGTAGATTTTCTGTAGGAACAAACCCAGACAAGAATATATTGATACCTTCTCTCACAGAGAAGGGAAGAGTTACCACTCCATATGCACCCGGTTTCCCGTACAAGCAGCAAATGAAGTCAGATAAATAATCTAGGACACTGAGATCATGCTCCACCACAATTACATAGCTGAAATGAAGACATAATCATTGTAACCCATGTTCTCAGTACAAAGCACAAAGCAATGCTAACAAAGAAAAGAAAAGAGGAGGTCAAACCTGTTGGGCCTGAGCAAAGATCGGATAACTTGGGCAGCTTTGAGCCTCTGTTTGACATCAAGATAACTTGAAGGTTCATCAAACATATATATCTCTGCATTCTGTATTGCAACAACAGCAATGGCAAATCTTTGGAGCTCTCCACCAGATAAATCCCCAACATTACGATCTATAACCTGGTTCAGTTCAAGATCACGACAAAGTTCCGCCTTCTTGTCCCTCTCATCTTTTTGGTCAAGCACCTGTCCAACATTGCCTTGAACTGCTCTTGGAATATGGTCAACATACTGAGGCTTTATGATGGCCTGGGTATGAAACAAACATGATTTTAGCAGGAAGATACAGATGAAAAGTAAACTAATAATAAGACATCCAAGAAGAGGTATGGCAAAGACACTCAGGATGTGAAAACACATGCATAATCCTGAACATGATTTTCTAGGATGATTTTACATCATAACATTCTCTAAGAGAACATCATTTCATGATTGTCTCCATAACGAGGAAAGGGAAGTGATTGCATGCTAAGGAATGAATTACAGCATGTAAGCTAACATGACATTTTGCATAAGCATCAAACTGTAACTCAAGCTATCAAATTAACAATCTTGGTATTACTATTATTCACGAAAAAGTAAAGGAACCCTAACAGAACACTTAACTGAATGACATGGACAAAGTTAATTACATGTATAAAGGAAAAAAGCAGAGCCATGATCATGATAGGTGAAAGGAATCAGTACCGTGGCTCCTATGTTAGTGTCAGGTAACTTTCACAAAAGGGAGTAATATTTCTAGCAGTAATGCAAAGTTTAAATGCAATTGAGCATGCCCAAATAGATGGGTTACCTTCAAATTATCCTCTAGGATACGGGTAAAGTAATTCTGAAGCTCAGATCCTCGAAAGTAAGTCAAGATTTCCTGCCAATCAGGAGGGTTCTGCAAAGAAAAAAGAAAAATGAGAATAAGGTAACCAACATAAATTCATCTTCGCAAGTTAGAAATAAGAGAAAGGATACAACAAAATGGGGCTGTTTATTACATTGAATCGACCCAAATTAGGTTTGAGTTTTCCAGCCAGAACTTTGAGAGCAGTGGACTTGCCAATACCATTTGTTCCAACCAAGCCAAGAACTTGCCCAGGCCTCGGGACTGGTAACCTGCCAATACATTATTTATTTTGTATTGTTTTTTTTTTTTTTTTTTTTTTTTTTTGCTAGAAAAAGCATTGATCGAGCAAGTAAAGGCAGGCCGGCAGGCAACCAACCTGTGCAATTTAAAGGTATTGGGACCATAACGATGGGTCGTGTCTTTATCCAAATCCTTGGGCAAGTTAATGATCTGAATTGCTTCAAACGGGCATTTCTGCATCACAGGATAAACAATCACCCAGTCAGCAATCTAGTAACAATAATAATAAACTCTGAGAGAGAAGGATATGAGCTTGCCTTAACACAGATACCACATCCAATGCACAGCTCCTCCGAGATAAAAGCTATCTTCGAAGCTGGAGTTACCTCGATACACAGCTTCCCTATAATTTGGATATATTAGATTAAACCATTGCTTATTTATGTATTTATAAATGCCCTAATTTCACAACAATAATATTATCGGTAACAAAACCTAACACTCCAAACTGACAGTAAGAAAGCTTTCCTAAGCTTTCTAATCACAGCCTAAATTCGAGCGAATAATTACGAGAATGAAAATAGATCGATTAGATTTAAATCAACAGAGAGTGGAGTAATTGATTCAAGGAAAAGTACCAGTTTTGACGACAGGGCAACTTTTCTTGCATTCTTGACGGCACTTCTTAGGTTTGCATCTGTCGGAGGTTACTATAGCTATACGCGTCAATCGATCTGACATCTCTCTCTCTGTTTTTTTCTTTATTTGATTTTGATTCTAAAGAGATATCAAGAAGAAGACAGGAGAGAGAGAGGGGTTCGAAAGAGACAAGGGGAGAGATACGCGTGCTGGGAACGCTTCCCTCTCTGTGGAGTTGTATTCCGGTGACAAACCCCACCAAAAAAATAAATATGAAAATGAAATGTCTACTAGGGTTTTCCATTTTCTTATTTTTCATGATCCGCCGCCGTTTTTCTCTCTTCTTAAAGTCGGTTTCTATAACCCACGTCTTCTTTCACTTTAATCTTAAATCTTCTGGTATGTTTCAGTATATTTTATATTTTAAAAGTGTTTTTTTTTAATTTAATTTTTTTTTTATTTTTAAATTATTTCAAAAATAAATTTAAAAAATAAAAAAATTATTATTTTAATATATTTTTAAGTAAAAAACAATTATCACTGTCAATATCAAACGTGTTATTAATCCATCTACTATTATTACTTTCCTTTTCTAATTAACATTAACAATAAATAAGAAAAAGTAAAAGTTGATAAAGAAATGAGATCATAAAAATAGAAGGATGGAGAAAGCTTTGGACAACCACATTCTAATTGCAAAACTGACTGTAACACTAGTAAATTTGTTAATTTTCAAATATTTTTTGTTTTAAAAATGTATTAAAATAATATATATTTTTATTTTTTTTAAATCATTTTTAATATTAAAACAACCTAAAAACACAAAAATAACAAGATATATAATTCAACCACAACAGACCCTGATTTTATCATGCAGAATGAAAAGTTAATTTGGAGTTTTTACATTTTTGTTATTGAAAATATTATCTTTTATCTTCCTTTGCAAAAAAAGAAAAAAAACAAATTCCAATTTCAAAGTGCATGTTTTTTCCTTCACAAATGAAGCGAGGCCAGATTCAGTCAAAGTGCACACTTGTCAGGCATCGAGGGCAACAATAAATCAGCGCTGACATTATTCTTCTATGGAGGGCATTGACTGTAAAGAGAATTAATTAATCATGAGAGGGATTCAGTCAATTAATACATCATAATTAACCACCATAATACGATTAACCTGATTCCGAATCCCACTCATCATCCTAAATGCCACCCGTAAGAGTACCAATTGCCTCGAAAATAAGGGAGGCTAATTGCTCATCCCGGGCACTAATAACAGTCCTCGTTGCCCTAACCTCAATCAAGGCTTTGCTTGGTTCATGGATGTGTACGATCTCATCGCTTCCAGATTCAGCATCACTCATGCATCGTTCTACAGATCCTTTTACACCCATCTTTGATAACACAGTAAGCAGCTTCTCCACATCTGGAACACCCCAATGCAGTAATGGCTTCTTTCTTGAGGCCATCTCTGATACCTTGTTGCCTGATAGTACCTGATGTTTGCCATGATCTATGAATAGCTGTCCTTCCAGTCTTGTTATATCCACGTCATCATGATCCAACTTTCTCCAACTGAACTGTGTAGCCAAGTTTGACGCAATCTCTAGATCCACGCTGCCTTTCGATCTTGGTACACCTAATGTTTCATTTTCAGCATAGTAGAATACTGAGAATGAATGTGAGCCTGAAAACTTGATTTGTTCCCTCAAATCCTCTGGGAACTATGTTGTGCAGAAACGAGGAAGACAGAATTTGGTATAGAGATTGAAAAAATGTAAAATAAATACATAAATAATAAGCAGGAGGGAGGGAAGAATGGGGAAGGGTTATTACCAGAACTTCTTTTGGCCGCAACATCTCTAACAAAGGTTGAGTTTTTTGCAACCTAAAAAAGAGCCAAAAGCAATGAAGTTCTCCTGTGTATGTATATATATTTTTTAAAAAAAAAAGGCAATGCACTTGAACTTTGTTTTTCCTCAAAAAAATACAGCAGCTTGGTGAATAAGCAAAGTAAACAAGCAGACAAATTTCAGTTATATAACATTCCTCAATACTGAATAGACATTGAGCTGAGGAAAAAGAATCTTTTAATCCAGCTCAATTCCGGACAAAAAAATCTCCATGTGTTAAGAGTAATGCAAGGCCAGAAAGTGATAATTTACATTACAGAATCCGAATAGCCTTAGAAGCCCTAGATAAAAAAAAAATTGTTTGACAGACAGAATCATGAAGCACAAATATTTACCATCCTCCTAAATTTTCAGAAAATGGATGTCTTGTAAGTGGGACCTAAACTATCATAGAAACAAAAAAGCTTACCTTATTCCAGAAAGGAATGAGCACTGGAGAACTTTCATTGCCATTGGCTTGAAAGGCAAGAGAGCCATATCAGTATCCAGTCCATCCTGCAAGTAATCCATTCAATTAGCCATTTCATAAAAGCAGCCCCAACTAAATCACATAGAATGGACCCTTGTTTGAGTCCAAATGACATTGAAGCGAATGCAAAGAAAGAAAGTTCAATTCAGAATCAAATAAGATAATTCATAGAATGTTTGAGCACCTCCAAAACAAGCAAGGAGTTTTCATCCTCACGCCAACGTCGAAGCAAATGAACAACTGGACCAAGCCGCAGACTCCAGTGAGGAGAAAATACAATACATGGTTCCTGCCAATTGGTTCTAAGCACATGATGTCAGTTTGTGGAGAGAAAGGAATGTTACGTAAATTCATCAAAATCTGCTATATCACAAATTGTGCTTTTTTATATGATACATCTTGCTTTCTGAATGAAGGGTAATTAATCCAAAGCTAATTAGAGGAAATAATGGCGAAGATATTAAAGATACAAAATGTTGGAAGAAACTTCCACTGCAGGGGTATTAATCCTAATCATTCTTATGGGAAGCACAATTTCCAAATGTTTCAAAAGAATGAGCTATTAGTGTTTTCACACTTTAACAACCATCTTGTAACATGATGCCAAATAGTGTCTATTATTTTTCTGGGAATACTACATAATCTAAATGTAGTTTCAATATGAATTTAAGTCCAACTACAACTGAAACAAAACTGAAATGCTCAGATGCTCTTTGAAAGACACTAGCTTAATGAGCAATTCTAACAAACCATAGGAAATAGTAATAGATTTTCATTCACAAACACACAAAGAAATGAGAGAGAATATTCCTGAGCCTAGTAGGATTTCGGAACACCAGCTTTGCTTTATTAAACAATATTGAAAAATTCCTTACACTGAAGTGAAGATTGAAAATACTGCCACCAAAGGTTGCATTAGTAAAAACTTTGACATTATCCTGTCACAGAGTCACCAGCAAGAAATATTTACATAGCAAGGCTAGTAGTTTCTTACAATAGTTCGGGTGAGTGAACATCAGGAAAGACATAAAGTTTCTCTCCTTTCATGAGCTCCGAGTGTGAAAACAGTGGCTCACCAGAAAATAGCTGCCAGACCATCAAAAGCGAGAAACTTTTAACTTCTCCTATTTTTATTGTGACACCATTAATGGAAAGCTCTATGCAAACTAAACAAGGAAGACTCTGAACCCAGGTACCTTCTCTTGTCGCTCCTTGCATAACCATTCTGGTATGATATTGGTGAATGCCAGAAGTTCTGCTGCTACAGAAGAGATGACATATATTGGAACCTAAAGAATGATGAATAATTTGATTAAAATTTAAAGGAAGGCATATCAAGACTGGATTATTGAGATTATTATGCAGAAACAAATTGCTAGTTGCTCCTAATGGGTCTTTTGTGCATGTCACCCCATCGTGAATCCCAAAACCTAGGATTCCCATCCTAAGAGGAATAGGATGCTTCTGCATCAGATAGATAATGTCTTATGCAATGAGGTAAATCTTCCTAACTCTATTCAGACATAAAATTCCCATGTAATGTGTTTTTCCTTGATAGGCAGCTAGATACTTCATGACACAAGGCACATAAGCCATTCATTAAGTTACATGTATAAAAGATGCATACCCAGAAAAATAATGGAGTTTAAAGCCTAATAGAAAGAGGAAAGGGATGGGTTAGTTAAAATAACGCAAGCAATAGCCATATTTATTTTCTTTGGTTTTTTTTTTGTTTTTTTTTTTGTATACAGAAAAATTATCAATGATTGATAAAAAAAAAAAAAATGGTTTCACAGAGCAGGCATGATGGATGGCATAAACCTCTTGTTATCCAAACATCGCGCATCAATATTTACTTAATAATGTCATGTTGTTTTTTTGCAAAAGTTGCAATTTGTTGCTCTATTTATGTGGGATCCTAAAGCCCCTTCATTGCGGACACATCAAACCAAGAAACAAAAAGCAAAAGCATAATTAAAGTCTACAACAATTTTTTTTCCAAGTTCTGGACTTGTATTAAACTTTCTAAGTTTCAGCATTTTATTCATTATGTATTGAACTTTTCACATATCTATAGAGGAAATATGTTTTCATAGATTACCTTCATAGCTGAAGATTCAAGGTACACTGGTATCTGTTCCAACAGCTGCAGAACAATTCCAAGTTGATTTAAAGGAATAATGACAGAGCCACCAGCTTTAACAGAATCTACAACACATGAACAGATAAATGCCAGTTTCTCCCTTTCCTCTAAACTCTCATCATTACGCAATAAGCATTCTTTCAGTATCCGATCGTTGTTATCAGCACTGCAATCCCCGTTAGAAAAGCAGAACGTTCATTTGACCATTCTAGTAATTACAAAATTAAGGACTAAATGAATTCCTAACATCCAAGGACTGCAGTAAAGAATCTGGCTGATATTTCATCCAGTATACTATAGTAAGGGTGTAGGGAGACATTACCTGGGAGTTGATGAATTGTAGGTAGTTGAAGCAGAGAAGTTATTATCATGTTCATCATTTGTCAAGACACCCTCAGATGAGAAGTCTGAATATAATATCAGATCATTACCTCGCAGAGCATGATAATCAAACTCCATTGCATTAACAGAGTAAAATTTAGAGCTTGAAATACATGCAATATTTCTTTTTGGACTATTTATAGTCCAATTACAGGAGCCTATTTCTAAGCCCGAGCTGAATGCTTTAATCAACAATGTCCCATTGTACCAGGCTTCCTCTGCATATTTAAGTGTTTGAACCTTCTTCACACAGTCCTCCACATCCGCAGACCTGGACAACATCCTCTATCAAAATATATTTTAAGTTTTAGTTTAAAGAATATGCAACATACCTAAGCAGCATGCAAATTAAAATGGAAGTAGCATAACTGAGAACATGCCAGTAATAACCACTTAAAGTAATGAAAACATCAAAAGGCCAGCCTAAGGAAATGCTCAAACAACATTATTAATTTACCGGGGATCTGTATACCTATGATCCATTTTACAAACAACACTCAAACTTAAATATACCTATCCACTGCCAAGCAGCTCTTTTTTTTTAAGATTAAAGTTTCCCAGTAATTTTCTTTCCAAATTATAACTATGAGCACAAATCAACTTAGTGCCGAACGATAGAGTAGAATAAGACATGCAAAAACAGATCAGAAGAACTCCCAATCGACAGCATGTGTTATGCTGTCAGGGAAACTGAAATTTTGTTCATTTCATTTGATGTGCCATTTTTTCACCATATAATTAGGTAAAAATAAGTCCAGTGCATGCGAAGGGAAAAAAGAGATTTATGGAAAAGGCTCAGCGCCAATTTTCCATGAAAATAGATTAATCATAAAGCTTTACAAAAGCAATAACTTCAGTGTCAATTACCTGTACAGGGGCATCCATCCACCCAACTCTGTTCCATCTTTGCCTAGAGCTACTTGTCTCAATGCAGGTGAAAGCAGTTCAAGCTCCTCCCAGCTCATCCATTGAGGAGAACCAGAGTCAGATCCAAAAAAATGATGGAATTCGTTATGCATTAAAACAAGATCCTCCATCATAAGCTGCCCAAACCTTGTTGTTGCTTCAGTTGCATATATCTAAACAGTACAACACAAAACTTGAACAAATTAAATAGCAAGAAAGGGGGTGGTTTCAAGCAAAAATATAGAAATCTGCAGTTACCTTAGCAGAAAAGCCCTTGGTTTGAGTAAGAAAAGGGAGGGCAAGCATCCCCATTGTGCTTGAAATCAGTACAAGATCAATGGAAGAAGGATCCCAAAGGTGCAAATTATTGGGAGTTTTATACCAAGGCTGAGCACAGATCAAAGACTTAAGAATTTTCTGCCTCTTCCTCATATCCAAACAATTGTTGACAGCAAAATCATAAGTTTGCTCCCCCTCCTCCATTTTGGATGATGGAGAAACAGGATAAAAGATTGTGAGAGCAGAAAGGTCCAAAGGGCAATCAAGTAATATCCTGAATCCACTCACATCAAGAATGTGACATGGTGGGAAATGGAAACCACTTCCTTTGCTCAAGCAAGTCTGCAAATAAACACTAATTAACTCTTTTTTTTTTCAATAAATGAACTAACATAAAATCAGAATGTATCTGAGAAACACACACAAATAGGGACTTACAAATTTCATGATTAAGAGAAAATACAATTAGGGTTTTGAGTTCACCCCCAGCCTCACCCTGCAAGAAGAAATTGCAAAACCCAGGCCAAATATGTCAGTAGGTTTGAGGTTATTTCTATCTTTGCTAGAAATTGTCAATAGCAAGGTCTAGGATCCTATTTTATATACCAGTGCCTGATTTTCCTCAAACAAATGGATTTTGTTTAAGATTTCACTTATTATTTAGTAATACTCGAGCCTTCCTATTTACAAGTCCAAGTCCAACTAGGTTACATATATTTTAAGTCAATAAACATGTTTGTGATCTCTAAATTCCATCTGAAAGTTCAATGAAAAAATTCACAACATTTTCCTCACCCCCACAAAGTATCATGCTTTCTTCCAGGGAATGATCTTAACTGAGAGTTCATAAATCAACCAGAAAACAAATTTTCAATCAATCTGTAAGATTCCTCTAACAATAATCATCAAATAACCTTAAAAAAGCAACAGCGTGTTATGACCTGTTTACTTACTCCTCTCGCATGCATACATACACACATACATTGTGGATTAAACCTTCCCCTTTTTTTATCCAGTTGATTTCATTTTACTCCTCAAATTATATAGTTTATTCTACCTGAAAATTTGTTCTATCAAATAGTTTGATTGTATATTTGATATTTTTCTAACTTTCTTTTTGCTGTGTAGATCTAACCATGTTCCACTTCTATAGTTTAATGTTTATCAAGTAAATTGTAAAATTGAGACTTTATATCCGGTAGCGGGCTTGACCAGAGTAGATTCAAAGAGAAGAACCTATTCGATAACAGCTGATTTTTGAACAACTTGAACAAAGTCAAAAGATTCCTAAAAGTAGTTCCTGACTCAAATCAGTCAACTATGGGCGGTAAAAGAGCTGGTAGTGAATCTTCGGCGCAAGCTGTAGGAGAAGGACGTAGCACATGCCATGATAGTGCTAGTTTGGGGAACTCTCTCCTGGGGAATGGGTCCTCTGCTCCAAGGTTGCCAATTGATGATTTTAAAAGCCTTAATAACCCCCGAAACAAAGAGAACAGAGTGAAAGACTTGTCCTGAGTAAAGCATTGACTCACAACCTTGTTGGTGATGGAACGGGCTAAACCCGCCTGAAGCATGGGGACCTACCTATTAGGGTTAGGTGTTCTAGCGACGCATATGAGATGCGAAGTCCTGAATGGAATGCATACGGGGGTTGGACCTAAACTCATGGCTTTTAGGATCTACTTCTGGGATTCAAGTGGCTTTTCATGCCCGATACAAAGGGGAGTGGACTAGGCCAGAGTTCTAAGAGAAGAAGAGAAGGAGAATGGGGAAGGTGCTCGTATTGCATTTGTTCAGGTTAGGTCAAGGAGTCAGCCACCCTACTCATAGTAGTATTGAAGCTCATAACTCCTCTATGGGCACCATAATGCTTGACGGACACCATAGACTACGACCAATGCACTAGGATAAAGATAAAATTACAAAATTCTAACATACGGGTGTACAAGGTAAACATCAATGCAAGTTCAACCCACTCACCAAGAAAACATGAAACACAAGTTCCTTAGATGGCGCAACTTGACTGTAGGAATAAGCAAAATTTTCAATTTAATTCTAACTTTTTGAAAAAAAATCACAAAATATCAAATTGATACAAGGTACTTTACCCAATCTTAATCACCAAGTAAATACAAACAAGGCATCCATTGACGCTGTCAATAGTGTATTCCTTTTCTTTTTGTCAAAGACTCTCTATCTCTAATGATCACCGAAATGGATTTGGTTGTGCATTTTGTTTTCAGTTTATCAATAAGAAATTAGAATAATGTAATTTCATTTTTTTTAATTAAGAAATATAGCAATGTTATTATATGAAAATAATGCAAAATAACACTGTTATTTCCAAAAAAAACAATAACTAACTTAAGAAAAATTAAATGAAACCGCCAACAATAATGGAAAAAAGACGTATAAATACCATTGCACCAAACCTAAATCCCTATTTAATTATATCGAAAATGCACTTTCCGAGCAGAACTAGACTGCAAAACCAGATGAAATCAGCAAACACTAAAATTTTGACCAAGCCATTAATCTCACAACAATAATAATAACAATAAGAAAACCTAATACTCCAAATTGACAGTAAGAAAGCTTTCCTAAGCTCTAATCACAGCCTAAATAAAACAGACTCGCACGAATAATTAAGAGAACTAAAATAGATCGATGAGATTTAAATCAAAAGTGAAGTAATTGAATTAAGGAAAAATACCAGTTTTGACGACGGGGCAACTTCTCTTGCATTCTTGACGGCACTTCTTAAGCTTGCATCTGTCGGAGGCTACTATAGCTATACGCGTCAATTGATTTGCCATCTCTCCCTGTTTTTTTTTTTTTTCTTTATTTGATTTTGACTCTAAAGAGAAATTAAGAAGACAGGAGAGAGTGGGGGGGTTAATTATAATTATAATAATTTTTTGATATCTCGAGAACTTAAATTATTAAGAGGTCAGTCAAAATAATTTATCTGGTTCAAAATAACATAGTACATAAATAATTTGTTTGAGTGTGCAGTAGTTTTTACTTTTAGATATTTTTTTAAAAATGTATTTATTTTAAATAAATATTAATTTTTAGTAATTCTTATTAATTTTGATAAGCTAATATAAAAAAAAATATGAATTTATTTAATTTATTTTTAAGTAAAAAATCTTTTCAAAAAGTGTGCCATATAAAACAAAACAAGCACAAAAATAAAAATTAATAATAAAAATAAAAAATATTTAAAAAAAACATAACAAACACTATTCTAATAAATAATATTTTGTAAAGCATATTTTTATTAGGAGTAGCCTTTTCCTTGTTTTTTAATCATAAATTGAAAAGAGGCCAATCCAATTTCATTTTCGAAGTGCATTATTTTTTATTTTAGTTCAGAGATGAAACTAGGCCACAATGCACACTTGTCATGCAAATCGGTACTGACATTGCAATGGAGCAGGGGTGATCATTTTTTATTTGGTTTTTATTTAAAAATATAATTAAAATAAAATTTTCAAAAATTAAAAAAATCAAACTGGAACTGGTTCAAACCGGCCGGTTTCGGTTCGGTCCGATTCGGTTTTTTACCATAAAAACCGGAAAAACCTATATTTTTTATTTGGGCTTTCTTATGGGCTTGTAATTGTTATTAATATTATCTAATTTTGTTACAAGATTCTATAATATATTTAATTTTTTTTTGTCATTGAATATCCATTTATATTAAATTATTAGTGCTAATATTGTGTTCATATGTTGCAAGTCTTTCTAATATTTGTGTTTTGGTCTCCTGCATCAGAGTTTAAATAACACACACACAAGTTGAAATCTAAATTACAAAGCACTGCCTTCAAAAGGACTTAAAAAAAACAACAAATAACATTGTCATAAAATATAAAACACTTCATGCAAAAAATATAAATGAAAAATATAAAGCACTGCCTAATTATCATCCGTTGCTAGATGTAACTTTCCATCGAATTCTACAAAATAAAAAATTAAATATGTTAGATAATTGCAAATGCTTTAATTAATAAATCACAAAATAAAATGTGCAAGTTTATAAAAAAAACAATTTGGCTCCCTCAAGGTTTTCGTAAGTTTCATAATCGTTTATCAAGTTTCTAAATGATAATTAGATATCAATGTAGTAATTGTGAAAGCATATACTTTTACACCACATTCTAAACACCGGAGAAAATCAAGCAAGTGATTTCAAGAAAATCACTATGTTTCCAATAACAGCATTGGTCTAATAACATAGTTCAACAACACACTAAGCCATCATACACATGCCGATGAAAGTAAAAACAATCCAGGTAAGAATTAAGGTTTCTTTGGTCTTCATTTTTCATTTGCAAATTTGTTTGAATTTATCACATTATGTCCAATAGTTCATTTCCCATAAAGAAAAACAAGGAGCTGGAATATACATGATGGCTGCTGTTTAATGCTTAATTGCTTACTGACAAGGATCTTTAATTAATAATGTTTCTCGACAATAATTTTTCCCACTAAAATGAGCAAAACCCATATTCAAATTCTCACTTTAGTTAACTACAACAACTCAAATCTAAGTTTTGCTCTCCTATCCATACAGCTGAAAATCAAAACTTCTTTTAAGGACAAGGTTTCTGGGAAACGGAATAACCTTCCAAGGTTTGTTATACACAAAAAACTCAAAAGATCATTAATTATCACAAATCTCAAAAACCCATTTGCAAAATCACAAGAAAAATCTACTAAATATAAATCAAAAGACAGTATAACACATGCACACAGATACACATACAGAAACATATTTTTCAAATTTGATACAAAGAGCAACTTCAACACATTATTTAATGGAAGAAAAAACTAGTGCAAAATATGCTTCCAAAAAGCTAAATCACGCGAAATTTAGCGGAATAAAACCTCAAACAAGTACACTCTACTACAAATAATAATAATAATAAAAAGTTATAAAAACAACTTATTAAGAGCTCAAAAAAAGTGAAAACTAGATTGTGAGTCGTTGAGATATGTATACCAGAAGAAGCGAGTCCTGCTGGCCATGGGTGATCTCAGCTTCTTTCACTTTCTGTGCAACAACCTAATCGAATACGAAACAGAGATATAAATTAGTTTTACATCTAAAAACAAAAACGATAGTGAATTAGAAAAAGATAGTTCTCGAAAATGAAAGGATTGAAACAGAGATTTTAGAATTTTTCGCTCAATTTTAATGAAACTCGGAGCTAAATTTAAGCATATTCCCAGAATTCCAAATCAACCAAAATACGACTTTAAGCTCAAACACTGATTTTTTTGTAAGGATATACCAACAAATAAAAAGATCACATAGCATATATTAAAAAAAAACAGAGATTGATAGAAAAAAAAATCATACCTGGTGTGAGTTGTGACAAGATTTAAGGTCGGGTGTGAGAGAGGAAGGTGACTGGTTTGCTAGATCTGGACTCTGGAGGTTAGGTGTGCTGGCGTGGTGTTTGTCATGCCTGTATGAGAGAGGGATGTGGCTGAAGTCAGGAGAACGAAGATGAAGACGGATTGATTTGATTTTGTTAGAGACTTGAGAATGAGATGAGATATGTGAAAGTGTGAATTGTGAGGGTTGAGGGAGCGGCTTGTTTGCTCAGGACAGCTGGACGCGCTAGGGTTAAGAAAATTAGAGAGCTATTTTTTTTTGTATTTATAGTACCCCTTTAACTGAACCGGTTTGGTTCGGCTGAGGTTTTTTCGGTTTCAGGTTTTTGAAACCGAAACCAAACCGAATCGAACTTTTTTTGAAAAAAATCAATCGATTTAATTGGTTTTTTTTTCGGTTATTTTTTTTTTGGTTTTCTCGGTTTAATCGGTTTCTTAGTTTTTTTGCTCACCTCTACAATGAAGGAGGGGCCTTGACTGTAAACATAATTATTAATCATTAAGATGAAACTAGGTTAGTTCGTGTAGACAGAATTACTGTAAACAGAATTATTAATCATTTTGATGAAACTAGGTTGGTTTGTGTAGACAGAATTATTAATCATTTTGATGAAACTAGGTTGGTTTGTTTATGCTTATGGTTTTTTTTTAAAGTATTTTTATATTATAATATATTAAAATAATATTTTTTTATTTTTTAAAAATAAAAACATCATATGCAGTAGATTATATAATTTGCATTTTACACAAAATCAAAATTTAAACAATATCTCGTACACGCATAAATCCCACTTATAATTGTTCTTCAAACTTTTTTTTTTCTTTTCAAAAAGCTACCGCGGTGCAAAACACACAATGGTGAAAGAAAAAGCCATCAAACTCTGTTAAGTTCCTTCCTATTGGTAAATTAAACAAGACACGAATCATTCCTGAGTGACAATTGAGGGATGAAAGCAGAACAAAAGGCTTTTCTATTACAATCAACAATCTGGAAAACCCTAACCGCAGCAGCAGCAAACGCAGGTTAATTTGCCTGCCAACAAAACCCAAGGTGAAGAACTCACATAATGGCCCCGTGACAAGGAACTGTGATCGATGATGGGCTACCTATGAACAGTGTAGGTGCACAACATATGTATTGGAAGCACAAATCAAACATATATATATTATGTTTATGTTGGACCAGCAATGTAATCATCAAAGTCAGCTAAAAAGGTTAGCTGGAGATGGTAAAAAGTAAGATTTATTCAAAGAAACTAGAATCTGCTAATGCGTAGCCAATCAAGACTAAATCCAGTTGACATGCAGGATGATCACTTCCACTTCTTAAATTTCCCTCCTCCGTGCTTCTTCCCAAACTTCCCACGCTTGAACTTTCCACCGCCGTGCTTGCCGCCGTGCTTGAATTTTCCATGACCACCACCATAACCACCACCATAGCCCCCGCCGTAACCACCATGGCCCCCTCCGTAACCGCCTCCGCCGTAACCACCATGGCCTCCGCCGTAACCACCACGGCCTACACCTTGAAGCGCATGGGCACCATAAGCGGCTGCAGCAGCAGCAGCCCCCCCAGCAAGCAGGCCCCCAAGGCCCCCACCACTATGTCCTGAAAACATAAAAGAACGAGACTCGTCAACATAGAGGACCCCGTAACATACACAGTTGACAAACGAGAACGTAGAATATCCAGGAAATAAATAAACATCTCATCCACCGATTTTTCTTTCGGGAAAAAGATAATACTAGGCCTAAGATTTTCATAGTAAGACTTGTATGCAACCATCACGCCGGCAACCAGAAAGATTAGAGAATTATTAAACTTATATTCTTTTTTCTTTATCTCTCTCTCTCGGCAGTTTAAACTATTGCAAAGATTGAGGAAATGAACAAGATACCTGGTTGGTGGGGAGCAGATGGGCCAGGAGGATAACCAGATGGTGGGTATGCACCGGGAGGGTACCCAGCGGGAGGGTAGCCCTGTGGGGGATACCCTTGGGGTGGATAACCTTGAGGAGGATAGCCTTGAGGGGGATATGCTCCAGGCTGTGGAGGATATCCAGGAGCACCATGACCAAAACCATGACCAAAGAGACCTTTTTCCTGCTCGTCACCATTCTTGTCCTTATCTTTTCCACCTCCCATGTTTTGTCAGGGAAGAATAACAAACTGTGCCTGCATATTTTGTTACAAAATTAAAAAAAGAAAAAACTGTTAGTTTGTCTGCAGATATCTTCACACTTAAATCAAAGGGATTGAATCTCGTTGAAATGGTCTCAAATACAAGCTATTAAAAATGATCATGGATGATAGTTAATTGGAGTGAAATACCAAATTAAATCAAATCTTGAAGAAAACCAAAAATCACTGAAAAAATAAAATCTCAAAAGGATTGAATTGATTTCAAGAAATTGTAATAATAGACGACAGAGAGAGTAAGAAGAGAAGGGGAGGAGAAGAGAAGAGGGAGAGATGCATTATCGTACCGATTGAGATAGCGGTGTTGTGATCGAGATCGAAGACTTCTTTTCTTAAGACAGAAACAAACTATTGAGACCTTCCCATGGCTCCTTCTATATATGTACTACTTCTTTAGGTTGGTGATATTAATAATCAATAACGACTCGTCTCATCCACTCCTCCTCTCACGCGTTTATTTTACGCGGATTTGACACGTCTTTTTTTTTTTTTAATATAAGCTAATCAAAGCACAGCACTGCACTCTCCCTTTCCTTGGCATGCATCACGCATTCATGCATCCAAGGATTCCGCTCCTCCCCCTTTTTTTTTATCTCGTTAATTTCATAGCTTCTGTCCATTTCTTCTCAGAACTTTATTGATAAATAGTGAAATATTATGAGAGTGGTTGATAAAAAAACTATAAAAAAAAACTTTTAAAAAATATCTATATTATGAAAGCACGAGTTCCTTGGATGGTGCAGCTTGATTGTAGGAAAAAGCAAAATTCTCAATTTAATTCTGAATTCTTGAGGAAAAAAAAAACAAGAAGAAAAATCACAAAATATCAAATTGATACAAAGTGCGTTGCCTGATCTTAATCACCAAGCCGACACAAATCCATGGGGTATTCCTTTCCTATTTGACAAAGACTTCCTACCTCCAATGAGCATCGAATTGGATTCGGTTGTCCATTTCGTTTTCAGTTTATCAAAAAAAATATACTCGACTAATATAACTCCTTTTTTTTAATAATGAAATATAGTAATTTTATTTTATGAAAATAATGCACAAAAAAAAAAAACACTGTTATTTTGCCCAAGCCAGACGAAATCAGCGAACATGATATCCCAAAATTTTGCCCATGCCATTATTTTCCCCCCTGCACTGAAGTAGCAAGAATGACCACAGCACATTCAGGCAGAGCTAAGACACGTCAAGCCACCCTGTAAATTTACATCAAAGCAGAGATAGAAGAAAGAAAGTGAAAGAAGAGGTAGGATTAAGGAACAAACTCTCCCTTTGAATCAAAGGATAGAACTTCTACATACATGCAACTGTTGGATAAGCAAATCTTAAGTATTCATATGTTCAACTGATGACATCCACTGCCATTTCCATACATTCAGCTGATCCATCCACCTCACAGAGATCAAAGATTAGGATCAGCAAAACCTCAAAGCAGCTTCTAGCTCCTTATCATCATCACAGTTATATCCCAGCAGATAAGCTCGTGCTGTTACATGTACAAACACAAATATGAGATCCATGTACAAAGAACTTTTTGCAGAAATAATAAGCGCATGGAGCTGAGTTCAAAGCAGATTCAATTACCAAAACGACCAGATCCCATGAATGGCTCTGCTTCATCAGTCAAGCCGCCTTGTTGCTGGTCCTAAATATATAGAAGGGAAAAGAGGAATTAGAAACAAATATGAAGTGGAGATGCCACTAGCCGTTTCTTAGCAGAGGGGGGGTGCAGAAAAGTATGCTACGGAGCAATGTTAACCATTAACCTGTAAAATTCAGGATTGGGTTCATTTCATTTTACCCCCTTGAAATATATGGTAGCTATCATTTTTTATCCAAATGGTTAACATTGCTATCAAGTAACCCCTAACATTTCATCTATTTATCAATAAGGTCTTTTTTTTACACAGGGTAAAATGAAATTAACCAACTCAGGGGGTAATTGATAGAAAATAAACTCTTGGGAAGAAATTGATAAACTCATACTTCAAGGGGGTAAAAAAGAAATCAATCCTTAAAAGTATAACCTCCTCCCACTATCTTCTGACAGGAATGGTCTTCCTTCTCTGCCTTATTGTGGGAGTGGGAAGCTGGTATTCTATTATGAAATGTACGAGCCAGAGGAAAATTTTAACTTACAGGATCAGGTTCCATTTCAGATGGCAAGAGCCACCTATCAAAGCAATGCCCAGATATTGTACAGACCAAAAGCTCATTTGTAGGGTCCATAATGACTTCTCTGCATGTATCATCACACACTGAAACAGAGAAACATGAAATTAATCACCATGCAGTGACATCATTAAATAAAAGAACATTTGCACAAAGTGAGAAAAAAAGAATTCCTACCATGAACATTTCCAGTTTTCTCACAAACAAATACATCTCCAAGCTTGAAATAAGAACAAGTTTCTCCTGAACAAGCATGGTCAGTGACCACCTTATCAGTCAGGCCTCTGCGGCTTTTCCATGTAGACACCTGATCAGCAATGGTCTTGTCAAGAATTATGCGGTCATCCTTCACCTTCACATGGTAAACAAATAAATGAGAAATAATACACGTAACAGAACATAACTTTTCCATAATGTTGCATATCCACTATCAAGCGGATAAACAAACTACTGTCAAGCATGCACATCCCTGAATCTGCTATTAGATGCTCATACGACAGAGACCTCAGAGCTAATCTAGAATTTGTAAATGATAGTTGTTTCACAAAGCAGGGCAGCCCTTAAAATAATAATAATAAATTAAAAATTAGTGTTATTCTTCAGTCAATATAGGTGGGCTAAGACTTTTAACTTTTAGGATTTTTTTATCAGAGAATCGTATAATCTAAAGCCTATTCAGAATAAACAATTCGTTCCATGAAAAATAAGGAGCAACATCAACAAACAGTAACAAACTCCTCCATGACATTAGAGAGAGAAAACGAGAAGAAAAAAAACGGTTCAAGCAACAACAGCCTGTTACCTGTGAAGGAAGAGGTGTTTGACTTCTCTTTGCTGCATTCATTTGAACATAATATTCTTTAAACTCCGGTGGGCAGTTCCTAACAAGCTTAACCATGTCCTCTTCATCACGCTGCAAAATGCAGAGGCAAAGCTTCAATAACACTGCTACCCCAGCTTTAACTCATTGTGGGGGTGATATGATGCTGAAAAGTAACAATAGAAATATCCTAAAACCTAAACTGTTGAGCAGCTTTTAACACGAAGGAGGAATCTATGTTGATTTCTTAGAACTGGAACAGGATCAATGCACGTGATTAAGCAAAATGTTGATCACGGATGAAATGTTGGACTGCAAGCTAGAGGGATTTATGGTGGTAAATAGCAAAACAGCTATTGAGTTTAATTTTCCTTTTTAAGATTCCCACTGGCAGTTAACCAAATGAAACTAGAGTTCTGCGCTGCTATTGCTTCAGAGTTCAGACTTTTGAGGGAGTTATTTGTCAAAGATAAAGAAATGAAGGGCAAAATCACTTGCAATGGAGGAGGTTTCTGAGATAACTTTTTATTTAGTTAACTTTTACATGGAGAGAAAATTGAAGGAGCCACCTGAATGTACAGCTTCTTCCAAGCATTCTCGCATAACTTTGTAGCAGGGGGCAAGAAACCCCATCGCATGCAATACCTGCCAAATTTTGGGAAATGAGAAGCATGTCCTTGACTGGATGATACAAATATATATGAAGAACGCATAGCTGAAGTACAAAATATATCAACAAGACCATAGAGGGAAATTGATTGAAGCAGGAATAGAATTGCAAAGATTATCACGTTAAAATTAAACTCATGGCTACTGGCGGGGGGCAGGAAAAAAAAAAATCAAGTCCAAAGTAGAAGAACAGGGGGCGTTGATGGATTTCTGAAAAGAGAAAGCCATCATTTATAATCAATAATGAAAAAAAGTAACAAACTTTGGCAGCACAAATCAGTGTTCTCTATCACTCGCAGGAGAGATGAAAGAGAAATATGGAGAATCAATAGTATTGTTTTTATTTTTATTTTAAATCATATTCCTATAAAATCTTTGAAAAGAAGTGTGGAAAACACAAGAACACGGGTTTATAAAAACCCCAAGCTAAAGTCATAAAGAAAGAAAAGTAAGAGGGAAAACAAGACCTGGATGCTAGAATTCAATCAATGTGAAACATGAAATGATACCGATACCGATACTAGTAGGAAAGAAAAGAAAAAAAGAGAAGGAAGTACAGACAGGCGACGCCATAAGGACTCATCAGAGGCTGCGAAATTCAGAAATCTACAAACTAGAGAGCAAGCTATGAGATCCTGCGAGAAATAAATAAATATTTTGGATCATTAGCAACAAATAAGTACATAAATAAATAAAAATAAGAACAAGTGTTACCTCAGAGGAAAGGAATTTGAGGATGTGTGGAAAGAGCTCAGGAGGGATCTTGCTCAAAACTCCACTCTTTATCCTCCTTTGCTCACCCTTGTTATTATTATTATTATTAGCTTTCTTTTTCTGATTTTGCTCCTTCTCTTCTTCTTGTGTTTCCTGGAAACGAACTCTCTTGCCTTTTGGTTCATCTTCTTCCTTCTTTGCCTCCTCTGTCTCCTCCTCCTCCTGAAAGTCAATGATCAGACTTTTAAAACAATCCAAAATGTCGAAATTAAATAAACTAAGGATACCTGATCTTGATCGGAGACTTCAGAGAGGACCTCCGATTCCAGGAACTTGGCCAAAATCTCGTCTTCCTCGTCTGAGATCGTCATGCGGGGATCTGCGATTGACTTTCCGGTAAATTCGCCGGCGATTGGGAATGGGTGCTTGAACGGAGTTTTTAATAATAATTAAAAAAAAAAAAAAAAACTTCGTTGCGTTGCGTGATAGATGTTAGATACGAGGAAGATAAGCCTAGTAGCCACCAACACGAACCACCCGCCCACGTTGGATTATCGGGTGGGTCGGGTACAGATGTAGTGTTTTTTGTTTTAAAAAATATGAAAAAACATTTAAAATAAAAAAACACTTTTAACCAAAAACGTAAGCTTCATTTTCACCATTATAGATTCATTAATATTCAAATTCTACAATTGTAATTTAAAAATTTGTGATGTTACCTTTATTGTTTCCATAACATTCCAATATAACCCATAGCCATCGAATATCATACTTTTAAACTTTAATTTTTGAGTTTTTTATTATTATTTCTAAGTGTTTTTGTGAGATATTATAAAATTTAAAAAGATTATAAATAAAAAATTAAGAAAAACAATAGAAAAATAAAAATGATATATATATATATATATATTAAGAGGATCTTACAAGTGAATCACAAGTGAATCGTATGAACACAATAGTTGATATTAAAAACAAATTACATGAAAGCAAACATGTAATTTATAAGTTAATTTATAGGTAATTTAGGTTTACAATAGGATTATAAGTTAATTTATAGGTAATTTAGGTTTAGAATATGATTGAGATGTATAAGACAGCAGTAAATATTATTTTTTAAAATATTTTTTATTTTAAAATGTATTAAAATAATATTTTTTTTATTTTTAAAAATTTATTTTTGACATCAGCACATTAAAATAATCCAAAAACATCAAAAAAATTAATTTGAAGTAAAACAAATTCAAGTTTTTTAACAAGCACAGTTGAACCTGTTAGTTTGATATGCTATGTAGTCAATCAGTTGGTTACACGTGATATTATTATATTCATGTAAATATATGTTTATTATTAATAAAGTTTTTATTTATCTTTAATATTCATATAATATTATATTAATGAATCTAATATTTGATTTATAAATCAAGAGTAAAGATAAAGTTTTTGGGACAAAAATGCTTTACAAAAAAAATTATAAAATTATTATAATTATGAGATTCGTATTGCATCAAAGCATTGTTCCTAAAATGTTCTCAGTCGATGCCCTCTTAAATATTGAACATTCATTAGAGTCGTAGAGATTAGAACATATTATTATTTTTTCTTTATGAAATGAACCAACTATTCTCATAAGCTGAGGTATAAGGGATACCTAGAACTAATATGTAAATGTTAATCATAAGACATGTATACTGAATTGACCCGCATGAGAATTTCTTATAGGGAGATCACTTATGTCTATGAAAAGGCTCACGTGGCAATTGTGTAAGTGATCATTAGACTTGAGATCACTAAGTTAATTTATATAGAGAATGTTATGCTTTGATCATGTTACATGTTATTTTAATCGAGGTAACGGAAAGACAGACATTTCTATATGAAGGTACTTGAGTGATTAAGAAATGATTCATCACCCTAGATGAATTAGAAAAATGTTTCATCTGTTCTTAACTGAGAAATCATTAGCTAATATGAAATGAAATTTGAAAAGGGTTTCATATCTTATTCAAATGATCAATAACTATTATGTAAAGAGCAAACACAATTTAACATGGCAGACGTACTCCATGCTTTAATGTTAAATCATAATATTATTGATGAAATGATATTAATTACACTGAGAAGCTAGTCACTGAAAGGTTAAGTCAAATCACTAATGACTTTTCTAATATTTAGGGGATCATGACACGCTGCTAGATAATGCACATGATCATCAAATATAAATTAATTAATTGTTGAATTGATAATAAATTAAATTGTTTAATTTATTTAATTCTATTTAATTATAATTATAATTTATATTTGAGCCAACATATTAGGAACCTAATGAGTCACACATATTAAAAATCATTAGCCATAAATTAAACTGAGATGATTTAATTAAGTATGACTTGATTAAAATATATTTTAGAAATTAAGGATTATAATATAATTAATATAGGGATTATATTTCTAGACCTAGAAAATCAAGTAAGGACTTGATTAAGTTAATTTCTAAAATTATTCTAAATTAATATATGGATACTATTCAGGAGACAAATTCATATTTTGCTAATTTATAGGGTTTTTTAGATTTCCTATAAATAGTAAGATATGTCTCTTATTTAGAGGTGGTTGTCTGTTAGACAGAAAATTACGTAAGTCATAAAATAGAGAGTTAGCACTCTAGGTATATCAATCACTCTCTTCTAATAAGGATTTAAAAGATTTCTAACTGGTGGTTCGTGTTAATTACCATTGGAGGCCGGATAATTGGACGACTTGTGGTTTGCAACAATCCAGCCCTTAAAGAATTATTCAAAGCCAAAGAAGATCATATCTCTAGGTAATAAATCTTTAAATAACTCTAGATCTATCTAATGAGATCCTAGAAAATCCTGAATAATTTTATTTTATTGTGTTTCACTGCGTGTATACTATTCGGGAACCCAACAGAACGATGCTCCTAAACACCCCCTTAATATTATTATCAAAGGTTTTAACTACACCTTAGTTTCAAAAGTGAGAACTCACCAAGAAATTTATAGAACAACTACTTTTTTAACCACTTCTTTGTAGATAGTGAGTTGACCAAACTAGTGACTACACGAGAAACTCCATTAAGGCTTTTTTGAGTGCCCTCCAAACCTACAGCTTGCATTACCACCATTGTATGTTGGTTGAGGGAGTGTGAGATCCATGGGGATGGTTTAGGATTCTGTTGGTCCTAATTACCAAGAAATATTGATGTGTTGGTAATTTTCTCCTTGAGAATGGATGAAGCTAAATACTGATGGAGCTCGTAAGAGAGTTCACTGGTGGGGTTACAATAGTTGGGATGTTACACGATCATGTTGTGTGTGGTTGAAAGGTTTCTCCTATCATATTGAGGAGCATGGAAACAAGGTCATAAAAAGATTGTTCTTGAAGTTGATTCAAAACTAGCAGTGGATTTAATTGACCATGATCAATCTGGTTAGGGAACTGTCTCCCAATTCCTAACCAGTCCACTCTATTCTTAATTTCAACCACAGGCCTTGGCAAGTACAGCTGCAATATGTCTATCGCTAGGCAAATCATAGTGTGTATTGGTTGGCGTCTCATGCTCACTCTTTGAACATTGAGATTTTTCATTTTGACGATGCAATATATTTTAGCGCTGATTTAAAATATTTTAATTAAACGTTAAATAAATATTAATATTTTTAATTTTATGTGCATGTTTATGCACTAAAAAATATTACTTTACAAAAAGATTTTATGAAAATGTTTATGGACAATAAAAAAAGATTGAGTCTTTAGATTCAAAATTTTAGGTTTAGTATTTAGATTATCAACAACTGGGCAAATTAATATATTGTCATTCACATTGCACCAAGACACAATGCACTTTGTAATGTAATATTCATATAAACCATGCATTTGTTTTCATTTCAATCAACAAAATTTTAATATTTGCAATTTCATCCTTCTAAGTTACAGTAGCATTGTTATTTTTTTTTTACATTTCTTTCAATTATCTCGCATGCATTGAGTTTTAAGGGATATTCAAAGATTGATTCAATTTTGATTTTGCAAAATCATATTAATTGGATTTGAAAATAGAAATTAAAAGAACTAGGACCAGAACCAGTTTTAACAAAGAACAACAAAACATGCCTCATTTAGAATTCCACATGAAAAACTTCCATTCGATCCCTTAAGTTTTAGTTTTTTTATTAGTTAGTCCTTGTTGTTTTGGTAATTCACGTTTCGGTACCACACTTTATTTTCTTTATGTTTCAATCCATGGATGTTGAGAAAGCAGAGAGAGTTGTCAAAAAATATTAAGGAAAGAGAAAATGCTAGGATGACTACATTCTAGCTATCAAAAAGGCTAATTTTTGTGTCAATGAATTCATCTTCTTAAAAGAAGTTCAATAGAGGTGGTATTTTCCTATAACCATGCAAGAAAAAGTAGATCAAGGTCCATTAATTTTTTTAATTCGTTAATTTTTCATTTTTTTAGGAATCAGGTGTCATGGGGTTGGAAACGAGTTTATTGAGGTTACAATGCCTTTTCTAAGTGTTTTTGAGTGGAAACAAGCTTAAGAAAATAAGTTTTAGGACTCCAAAAACTTAAAGCCTAATTTTCTGGTCACCAGAGATAACTAAAAAGTAGTTCAACCGGCAATAGATTGTTTGCCACAACAGATGATTTGTTTCCTAGTTATATAAAAATCTAATGCTTGAAATTTTTTTTGTTAAATTGGGCGAACCATGTGTCACTTGCAATAGTAGATGATATGTCATTTACTGGTTGAATTCCAACCATCTCAGGTGCCCAGAAAGTCGGGTTCCAACTTTTAGAACTCACCAAACTCATTTCAACTTGAAAACATCTACGAAACACCCTAAAAATCTCAATAAACCCATAACTAACCTTAAATAAGCCTTTTGTCGATAAAAAAATATAAAAATTAACCCTAATTTTTTTTCCAAGTCCTGATCTATTTTTTTCCGACAAGATGAATGATTAAAAACACCTCAATAGCACCCTCTCATAAAATAGAACTCATTGATACTAAGATCAACTTTTTTTATTGTTGAAATGTGGTCAACCGACAACTTTCTCTATTCTCCCTCGCTTTTCAATGACTTTCCTCTCTCAAACTTAGAGATTGAAACATGAACAAAATAAAAGTTTAAAATCAAAACTTAAAATTCTAAAAGTAATGGGACTAGAAAAGAAGTCAACGAAGAATATATGGGCTAAAACGTACATTTTCACGCAAATTTGAATAGCCTTAACACGCGAAATTGAGGAAAAGGTTTGTTCTCATGCAAGTCAAACCTCACGAGATGTTGTATAAGACATGACTTGAGCGAGAACATCTTTAGTGAGTGAGGCATTAATGGTGGTGAGGATTAAAGAATCCTAACGAAGCCATTGAATATATGGAGGATTGAGAATTTTGATACTAGCACCTATGCTGGGATGAAGAACATTAATTTCTTGAGGTGGGATTGAGATTGTGTCGTCAAGGTAACCAAAGACGCCATGACCTCTAAATTAAGGTAGGGTTTGAGCTTTTCATACAGGATAGTTGGAGAAGTTGAGTTTGCTGCTGATAGTGAATGGGAGATTGGAGAGGGACGGGAAAATAAAAAGAGGATCAGTAGAATTATTTGAGGTGGAAGATGAGGAAGTCATTGAGGATCAATAGAGAATAGATGCTGGTCGTTTTAGAAGCTTTGATACCATAAAGAAACTTAAGAAACTAGAAAGAGTTTGAAGAGTCTTTAATTTTGTTTTTCTACTCTTTGTATGCATACAAGGTGTCTTTTAAATAGACTTTTAGTTTAACAAAAGTAGAACAAAATAGCAACAAATATCCTATTTGTTTGCCTATGCATTTGAAATTGAAAAACTTGTAATCTTTATCTCCTCTGTTTTAGGAGTCTTCTGGATTTGAAATGGTCTCGTTGACCTGTTCTTCTACAGAAACTAATAAAAAACAAAGTGATGACACTGTATGTTTGATGTGTTTTACCTATAAAATTGATTATTTTGGTTTTGTGTTTGTTGGTGCAGATTTTATTTGCCATGTGGTTGATTCCATTTTCGCTGTTCAAGTAAGGTTGATGTGGCTGCCTTCGTTCTTGCTATGCATCGTTAATCTCTTGGGAAGTAAGTTCTGTTGTTTCGACTTCCATAACAACTACGGTGACTATTATATGCTTCTGTAAATTAAAAAAATAGTCTGATAAATATCAATGACATTGTCTAATTGAATGGTAACTGGATCAATATGTTCGTGAGTGAATAGTTTGTACTGTTACTACTGTATGCAATTTTCTTTTCAAAACATGTTAGTTAGTAGCTACATTGATGCACATGCAAGTTGCAACTATTAGAACTAAGGTAATAGAACAGAAGCTCTATAGAATCATGGATATATATACATTATATTTATATGCATCTTCAAGCTTAATCTTCATTCTCACAAGACGTATCACAATGCGGATAAGGTGCACTGCAAACCCAAACAACCGCTCTCTGGACACTGGAATATTTCACTTAGACGAGGCCCCTATTGGTCGATTGTCTTTGTAACTGTTATTTTTCTCTAGAGCTTTAGCTCTCATTCTGATCGGAAAAAAAAAAACACAAAAATAAGTTAAACGCAACATTTTCAGCCACAAGTACACATAGAAACTCAAGTTCCCATTCACATGGGTACGCTCTGAAAATTGGTGCTGATCAGAAATACTTTACAAGAAGTTGCTTGATTGTGAATTGTGAAACGAGTATTTTGTAGAAACATTGATGTCGCCTGATCTATCATCCATGAAAACTTTTCCAGAAGACGCGAGCAGCGGGTTTCTCAACACCCTGTTCTCCTAGTACTTGAGAGGAAAGTCAAGACGCCTACAAACTCATTCTGATTATGAATCAGACCGATGGAAGAGGCGGTGAGAATGCTTTTTACCCCTACGCTGCCTATCAGATTTGGAATCAGTGGATAAGTGAGAATAAGATTGCTTGTCCCTGCCACTTCTATGATGCCTCTCAGAGTGGAAGTGTACAGTCGAATATGAATCTTTTTTTCTGCTGTTCTTACTTCTACACCTGTCAGAATCAGATTCGGAAGAGTAATAATGCTTTTGCTTGCTCTTTTTATTCCTAAGATTCTTGTCAGAGTCACAATCTTCAGAAGAATAAGAATGCCTGTGCCTGTTCCTTTTGGAAGGCCTGTCAAACTCGAAATCTTCGGATGAACTTGATTCGGAATGATCCAGCCTTTTCTTCTTCTTTTTTCTTTTCTTCTCTTCCTTTGATCTCTTCTCCTCCCTGTTGGAAGGTGAAGATAACCCATTTTCTTCAGAAGCCCTAATTTCTCTACTTGGCGATGACTCCTTTTTGTGCTTACTCTTTTTTGACTTCCTTTTCCGTTCACTTGGAGAGAAGTTAGTCAGCAAATCAGGGATATTACCACCACTGAGAAACCCTAGAAAATGAATGAGATGACACTTAGAGCATAACATCATGACATCCCAAAGGTTAAATTTCACAAAAATGCAATAAAAATTCCTGCAACAGGAAAAAGCACGTACCTCCATATTCATCAAATATGTCCTCGGCAACAATTTGCTGGTTGGGATCATCTGGATTAAAACCACCACGAGGAGGACTCAATCCTGGTTTTTGCTTCAGCTCCCACTTAAGTGGCTGCAAGGAGTAACAAAAATAAATTCCAATGAGAGGCTTGATGTGTTTGTAAATGAGCTGCATGAAAGTAATTGCAGTTGAACAAATAAATAAAAAAAAGCACTTGCAAGCTGCCAGCCTGCCACTAATCATGCTTTCAAAGATGACTCCAGAAGACCATTACAAATTGAGTCATATTTATGCTGAGCTGTGCTGTTGTTGCTGTCAAATTGATTTGTTTTTGGTGCAGATTTATGAAATTTTTTGTATGAGCTTTATATAACAAGGTTAAAATAGGTTACCACTCTAAAGGCAATTCAACTTGCAAATAAAAAACAATCATTTTTTTTTTGCATATTTCCTACCGATGTCTGTGCATGGTTCATAAATAATGGTTGTCATAAGCAAATTAGTTTTGGACAAAAGCTTGTCATTATTGAGCTAGTGTGAACCAAAATATAAATACGGGATTGACGCAAGTGCTTACTTAGTCTATGTGGGTGTAGGTGTGGGTGCATGGGCATGTGCAAGCAGCATTAAAAACTATTGGATATCTAAATATTGTATCCATACATTCTCTAGTTGATTTTACATTTTTAAGGCATGCTATTATTATAAAAGAATGATGATAATGATTCACAAAAGACCTTTTTCTTTCCATGTGTGGATCAAAGCCTAATTCTGCAAAGAGAAAACTCTGATACAAGATTGAGCTGTGACAACTATCACTGAATTTCTGCACAGCAAAATTGAAAACAATACCAACCTCGCTAGGATCTGTTTGAGCCACGATTGCAGTCAGGGGATCATCTCTTTTCAGACGACTCTCCTCGTTAGGCATTATAACATCTTTCAGGGGGCATTCACGATCACCACTTTGGTGACCATACTTTCCGCATCTTAAGCACTTTACATTGCGCACTTCAATTCCAAATGGCTTCACCCTTGCAGGAACACCTGTCTCCAGGCTAAAAAACATCAGGTTAGCAAGCAAGGCCCACTACCAAGTGGCTGCATATACATGATGATTATGCAAACAATGGCACTTGTAATTAGAGATACAGCAGGCATCCACAGCACTAGAGCCACATCAATTTACTTGACTGCATATACATGACAATATGCAAACAGTAGCACTTGTAATTAGAGACATTGTGGGCTTTTCTAGCACTAGATCCATGACAATTTAATTGGCTTCAGCCCTGGGAGAACTAGAGGTGTCTCACTGTCTTGTTCACAGGGCATTATCTCTGCCACATTCTTCTTCTTCTTTCTTTTTTTGTTTATCCTACTCTGTACATTATTCAGAACAAGGATATTAGGAAAAAACTTAACTTGCAGTATATGTGGCCAAATCGAAAGAGTAATTGGTGCTTATTGGGTGATCCTAAAAGGATTTAAGGGTTCGAAATGCAGGGATCAGGATGGTTTATACATACTATATTTACTTGGGAGAACACAGTGGATAGTCTTGCTTTACCACAGAAGAAATGTCTAATTAAGCATAAAGTGGGCCACATTCCAAAATGCAAGTCTGGTAACCCTCAATAAAATGCAACAATCTCATCCACTATAGAATCTCCCATAAACAAAAATGCACACACCATTAAGAAGTGGTTTAAGGATAGAACAAAAAGATGGCAAAATCATAAAACACACGAAGCATAAGCTGGCAAGTGACAGAGAAGATGAGAGAAACATACCGCGGAGCATTAGTGAGGACTTGAAAATCTTCTTGGGTGGGTAAAGGACGGCCAAAAGCATCTTTAGGCCTTGGTTTCTTCTTGTCATCACCAGGGACTGATTCGGGATGCCTGCAAAGAAGCAAGGAGTATAATGAAATGAGGTTGAAAAGATGGTAAGTGTTACGAGTAGAGAAGAAAAGTGCAAATACATGGAGTTGGAGGATGATGAGGCGGCGGCAGCCGGGGGTTGTGAAGCATCGGCAATCTCAGCGGCCTTGGCACTTTCAGCATTGTAACCAGGAGGGCGAACATACATGAAGCTAACAGCTTTCATCATCTCTATCTGGCAGCGTATTAACAAAATCAAGTGAAATCTAATTCAATTAAGATTATCTTTGTTTTAAAAAATAAAAAGAAAGAAAAGGGAGGATGGTAGGGAGGGAGGCACCTTCTCCTTTTCTTTCTTAGAGATAAGAGCAGTTTGCCTGAAGAATTCCTGTTCTTGAGCATACTGTTTATTTTAAGCAACCAAAAAAATATTATAATCGCTGTCAGTTTAGGAAGCTAACAATAAAAAAAAAAAGAAATAAGAAGAAGAACCTCGCGAGCAACTTCTTCAGTACGGCGTTGGCGTTGAGCGTGGGTCTGTTCTGCGATCCATTTGCGGCGTTGATTAGGATAGGAAAGAGGATGCCATGGCTTCTGGTTCAGGTAGGAATGGCTCCAGGCAGTGCCGGATTTGTTCTTGTAATCAACCTCATCACCTCCTCCTCCACTCTTCTTATTATTATCGTCGAATACCTTGCTCAGCCTTATCCCTCCTCCTTCTCCCTCCATCGTCTGATTTCTTTCCGATTTACAATAGAGCAGAACAGAAGGAACTAATCAAATCAACAGACAGCGAGAAGAAGAAGAAGACGGTAGTTCTTAGAGGTTAAGAAAAGCAGCAGGATTCGTCCTAAGCCAAAGCCCATTAAGTCCTTTCCGAGTTGGGCTAGTAGAAAAGCAATCAATCAATTAGTTCAGTCAAGAAATGGACTGGGCCCTTGACCTTCCATTCCATTTACGGTACATCATTAGCAACCAACCAAAGAAACACACAAAAACTGCTCTCTGTTTTTTTTTATATAAGAAAAACAAGTAAATAAAGAAATTCTATAATACAATTGATTAATACTTGAAGCTGGGATGGACATAGAAGAAGAAGAAATAAACCGGAGAAAGAGAATAGAAAATTAAATTTTGAGGAGAAGAGGAATATTGGCAAGTCTGAATGTAATCTTCTCTCTCTTTCTTTTTGTTCATCTCTCCTGTAAATATTAATAATTAAAATCGAGTATTGTGGGTCGGAACAGTGGTGTTTGGAATAGTGGTTAAATAATACAACAAAGTATTTTGATTTTTTATTTCTAAAAAACTCTGAATTTATTAAGAAAGTCTTGAATACTTGCAATAAAACATTTCTAATAGGAGAATTTAAAGATTTTATGATGATAAAGTCAATATCTTCTAAGAAATAAAAAATATAAGAATATTGTAGAGAGATACTCTGAAAAATATGAAAGTAGTGGGGAGTTGAAGATTGTGAACTTTTTTTTCATGAAGCTCTCATAGTATATTGATAACTCATAAAAGAAAGGTCTGCAAGGTAATTATGTTGATAATATTGAATGGGGGATAAACATCCCTTACCTTATAAGAATATCATAGGTCCTTGAAAGACTTTTACAAATTAATATCCTTTATATGATAAGAATATAGTGGGTCTTTGAAAGACATTTATACATCTATAAAGGTTTATGGAGAATAGTGTTTAAGACGTCAAGTGTAACTAAGCTTATATAAACTGGGTTCTTCCCCGAGGTTAGACTAAAGGGAGGTTGGTCACTCTCCTGGATATGTCAAGAGAGGATGATAATTATCTTGGACTTGGTTGATTGTCAATCCAAACATATTGGGTCTGGCATGCATGTTAGACCCACACCACCTTGGATTCAAGTCCAAATATATTGGAATTGGCATGCATATTATATTCATGCTATCTTAAACTTGAATTACTAATAGCATATGTGCTAGATCTATGCTATTTTAAACTTGAGAATTAGTTAAGTCTAAGATAATTACTTTGTTTTTATTTTTGTTTTTTTTTCTTGGGCAGTTTTAAGCCAAGCTAGTAAGGCTTAAGGGTTGGTTGGTCGCCTTAACAAACACGAATTTAACGCCCGTTTGTTATTTTTTTTTGTTGCACCGCACTGCGTATAGCAAGAACATACTGATCAGGCTGCTATCACCTCTTTCTGGCCCAGGTGTGCTTCAAATTTAACCAAAAGGACTGGTACGCAGATTTGGTTGTCAATATCTCCACTTTAATTTCTTCTCTATCTACATACATACATGTGCACTCATCTCATTGCCTCCACTACTTCTTCCAGTGTCCATACATACATGTGTGTGTATGGTTGCTGCTGCTGCTGTTTTTTTTTTTTTTTTTTAATTTCTGGTTAACTTAATTTTCAAATGCAAATATTGGTGGTGTCCTTTCCTTGTGAATGGTGAGCGATATGATAATTACTTGCCACTCCTATAATAATTACTCCAATTATCCTAGTGCTCTCTTCTTCTATCCTATATTTGCTTCCTTTGTATACAGTTTTCTTGCCAATCATTCTTCACTTTTGCTCATAGCATGTGGTGAAGAAATTCCTTTACATGCCTTTCTGCATAATGCTGTCCTTGAATTAAAATCTAACCCTCTCCCACCATTCATTTTTTTTAAATAATAATGATAATGATAATTATAATCAATTACTTTATTATAATAACAAATATATGGTGCACCTTGCTCTGCTTTTCTTCAGATCTTTCCTGTCCATCGACATCACTATCAGTTGTTGTTGTTGACAAGTGCCTTTTTTTTTCCCCTTCTTCCTGTTCATGCACTTTCAACAGCAAACTATTAAACAAAAACTAATTTTGGGTTTCGGAAATTCCAAAAAGATCGTTTTCATCTTTCTTTTCTTTCCTGCAATGGGAAATGCACATCTCCTTTCCTTTGATCACTTGTTCGTATTATTCCTCCATTGTTAGATATTTTTTATTACCAGTTCTGAAGCTAAAAGTTTATGAGTTAGCATAATCTTAAGTGAAACGAAAAGGTCAATACATCAACTCAGTGGGAAGGGTAGTTGAACAAAAATTCACAGCCTGATTCCCACATTCTAAACCTAACATTATTCCTCAGTCGAAGAAGGAGAAAACTCTTCCAACTGTTATGTTTCTTGAATAGACCTCTGCTAAAGTTCACCTCAGCTGCACGCGATGCAGTGCCAGATAAGCGACCATTCGATAACCCACTAACATCAGGGCCATAATTGCCACGTCTACCCATAAATGGTTCAGACCCATTGATTTGACAGCAGGAAAATCTCCAACCCGGCACAAGACTCCCTTTGAGCACTCGTAGTGATCATCCTCATTGTATTGGACACCAAGAAGAAGCTTGTAACAGTAGTAGCTGTAACTTAAGTACTTCAGCCATACTATGAAAGGAGGGATTTGTTGGACGTAGTATCCTCCGGCAATGAGGAAAACCAGAGTTGTAACCGAAGCTAATGTAGTGGCTTGTTTTACGTCCATTAGAATAGCACCAATAGCCAATCCAAGACTTTGAGAGACTAGAACGCTGTAAAGAACAACAAGGAGGGAAAGGATGAAAGTTATAGGATCGGCTTTAAGTCCGCCCATCCAATAGATTATGAAGACAAATGCAGTTGGGAGCGCAAGCTCTAATGGCAGATCTCCAAAGGTTCTAGCCAGGAAGTAGGATGAAAGATGATACATTCCTGATGCTCGTTCCTTAACCAACATCCTTCTTTCTTGGGGAAATGTGAAAACGGCATTGTAGAGTGGGTAAAAGCCCCAGAACACAGAGAAGAAGAAGAGCAATGCAATCTGCAAGGAAATGCCAACCTTTTTAGCACATATGTGGAACCAAGGGGTTGGAGTTAGATTTCTCGGGTTTCAGTTTCTCCCAGTTCAGTATAGCTGGGAAACAAACTACTGAAGACTAGCTATCATCAACACAAAGAGCATAACGTGTTCATCTAGCTTGGAGTTTAATTATATGAAACTCAAACCAACGTATTTTTTAAAATCCTAGCATGAGTTTTAAATGAATTTTGAGCAATAGCAGTCTTCATAATCTACTTCTTAATAAGCTAGAAGTAGAGTTCTTACTCGGTCTTCAATGTGAGAAGTTGGTGTTTTCCACCAAAGGAGTCCACCAAGTATACTGACACTGAGGACTTGAAAAATTCTTAGCCTGTTGAAGGATTCGTACCTCCGCTCTCTCAGCCCCCGCTGAAAGAGCACTTTGAACTGATGCCACCAGCTTGTGCACCATTTCTCTGACTTTTTTTCATTTCCTGTCACAATAATTAAGACTTGTACTTAGCTAAATACTAGAGCACACAGGAAGTAGAAGTGGGATTGTGTCATCCTCGCCAATATAATAGGAGGGATAAAGAGAAGGTATTCATACTTTCAGAGGCATCTTTTGTATAATAGTAGTTATTTGGGTCCAAATTGCAAAGCTCAGCTTTCAGTCTGGTAGAAATGTTCTTCTCATATGCAGAAATGAGAGCTTCCCTCACTGACTTCTGTTCTTGTTCCGTGTTCTCACCGTAGTCAGTGGCATTTTTAGAATCAGGACCAATGCCTGCAAATTTCCACAAGTTGTATGAGAATATTTAAGTTGACTTTTGTCTCATTAACTTAATACATAATGCTAGTGCTATAGTATTTGTGTGGACAAACAATATACATTCCAAAACTGGAACCCTTTTCTTTAGCGGTTCGTTTCAATAAGAGATGGCTATAATTTCCCGCAGTCAACCAAATTGAACACTGAAAATACTGTTTTCCCCTTCTTCTATAGGGGTGGGGTCTCATTACACTCTCTTGGTAAAATTAACAAGTTTAAGCACCGAAGAAACCTTCGGTGGCCCAACAGCCAACTTACATCTCAGTCTTGTGCAGGTGAGTGGTAAGAAAATAAATGAAAATAGTGGAAAATGAAAAACAAGGAACTTCCCTCTGCCCCTAGAGCTCACTTAGGTTACAGTTTCATTTCGAGAAATATATAGTTATGGGAAGAAATTAGATATGCTTAATTAAGAGTTAGGATTTCAAATTACCATTTGCAAGATCAAGTAAGAGATCAGCAGGATTGACAGTCATGGACGTAGAAAATCCGATGGAGGAAAAATAATCCAAGGCTGCAGATGCAGGACCATAGTAGATGGGGCGTCCCTCAGAGAGCAAGACTACCTTATCAAACATATGGTAAAGTCTGCTTGAGGGCTGGTGAATGGTGGTGACAACAGTTCGTCCCCCACTCGCAAGCCGTTTGATCGTGGTCAGGATCCTTTGAGCTGTTGTCGAGTCAAGACCTGATGTGGGCTCATCTAGTAGTAGCAAGCTTGGATTGATTAGCATTTCTTGACCAATATTAACCCTCTTCTTCTCCCCTCCTGATATCCCTCTAAAGAGTGGGCCCCCTATCATGCTGTTCCGGCACTGACTCAATCCCAGTTCAGCTATAACTCGTTCCACGTGCTGAGCTTTCTCCTCCCGGGTTAACGTTTTGGGTAGCCTTAGCAGTGCAGTGAATAGGAGAGTTTCAGACACTGTTAGATGCGGGTACAGAATGTCGTCCTGAGCAACGAAGCCTGTGCGTCGTTTCATGGTACCCGAAAAAGGCTGCCCGTTGTATGTGATCTTTCCGGATAGCTTACCACTGAGACGACCTCCTAGAGCCGTAAGGAGGGTGGTTTTGCCACTCCCAGATGGACCTAGCATTGCTAGGATCTCCCCTGGACAAACCATACCCGTTATCCCATTCAGTATGGTCTTTTCTCGGCTACTCCAAGTGCCACCCCAGCACAATCCCTTCTGATCCAGTTTAACCTTGTACACCACCTCCTCAAACTGAAAAGAAACAAATAAGATAAATAAATTTGTAATAGGTATGAAAAATGTTATCTGATTACTCTCTCAGATAACTGTTCATTACCCTTTCTAATTAATATAACTATTCTCTATGATACTACTAAAAGTACCCCCAGATCAAAAGAAAGGAGATGTATTATTATGATTCTAGGTGAGAGACCTTCAAAGTTGTAGGATATATGGTGAGTTGGAGCACAGATTGTGAATTGGCTTGTCCTGGGTAGGAGAGGACAGCCCTGTTGTTGGTTTCAGGCATCCTTGGCAGACCTTCCGTTGGAGCACTGTTGTGATCTGGCTTGGGAACTACGTAGTTGAGAGGCATAGCCAATGTGAGGCGATCTTAATTACTACTGTCGTTGCGTCAGTGGTGGTAGTGATGATGGTTGTAAGAAGGAGAGGGAGAAGTTAAGGAATTTCTTTTAACTTGGCTTCCCAAACTGAACTGGGCGGCATATAAATATATAATAGAGACATACAAACTAGGATTTCTCCTGTGTGTTGTGGCACTGTGATGTGGGCCTAGCCTCCATGGTGGGATCTCACCCCTTTCCTTAAAAATATTCTGCCACTAGCTCTTAATTAATTGTGTTACTATATGCTAATTATTAATCTCTGCCGGAGTTTCTCTTTACCGATCGGCATATTCACTTGCTCTCTCTCGTCCTATTTGAACAGTGGGTGCTTGCTTCTTTTAAAGACCAGACTTGAACAGTTATAATCTTAAAGATCATTAATTCTAACAATGATGTGTCTATATACAACTCATGAAGATCATTCCAATTAGTCTAACCATTTCCATGCAGCACCTCAGAAAATCCACATAATGTACTTCTGCAATCTTGTACCAAATGGGAGTACAGGAGCACTAACTGTCGTTGTTCTTCTCCATTTCGGAATCGTAAATGATTTCTTCTGGATCTTTGTTCTGTATTTTATGTGCTTGCGATGCACATGCATACTGCATACAAAAAGTTCAGTGCATGTAGAACTGGAAAAATAGAAATTGTTAGGTACCGCCTACTAGACAAAGGATGGTGCTTCCCACCACATCACGCAAAGTACCTAGATCATGAAGCAAGAGGAATCTTAAAAGAGCTAAGTATTGCTCTACCTTCGGGTTTCAGAGTTCGGAAGCTATATATATTTTTATTCGCTTTTCTATTTGCTTGTCGAGATATCATCTGTGATCTATACGAATAATTTTCCACACACAGAGAGATGTGTGTGGGCATTGTGTGTGCTTACTAGGTGCATATCAGTGGTGCTTGGAAGACATTGATGGTGCTTCCCATCATTTCACAGAGGCATGAAACTGTTGTTAAATCCATTTTTGTATTTCTATTAATAGTCCTTGACGACGAGCTGCGTGCAGATTCGAGATTTTCCTAAAATATCCCCATTTCAATGAGTCCATAATTGGATATATAGTATGACCTCTTGACCTTTAATGATCTCTCGGTCAATGCACCTGAAGTTTGGCTCTTTCCACCTCTTCTATGGTTTAAGAGATCTTTTAAATTGCCTTTCATTCCTTCTTGTGCTATCCAGGAGCCTTGTTTTTTCTTTTTTGGGGGTCAAAGGGTAGAAACTTCATTTACAATCATGCCTTCTTTTTTTTAAAAAAAAAAAAACTGACATGATGTGGCTGAAAGCAACTCCATAGCATTCTCTTTTGCATAGGTGTAAGAAAGAATTAATTAATTAATCAATAGAAAAGATAAAACATGCGAGGAAATCACTTTATAGCTTCATGGACAGTGCCTTCTTTTATTAGTTAGTATTATTTGTAAGTTTGTTAAAGTAATTTAGATTATCTCAATTGTCTTAGTTTATAGGTTTGGTATGGTTTTTTTCTTTATTTTTTTAATTGAATTTCGTTTTTGTTTTTTTATATAGCTAAAAAAATAATTTTAGAGAAAAATTATGTTATTAAACTTTATAAAGTAATAAAAATTAAAAAATGTGGTGAAATCAATATTCACCGAACACCTATTATACTGTGGATTACAATAGTAATCCATAGTGTTTTGCTTTTTTCTTTTCCTTTTTCTTTTTCTTTTGTTTTTGAATTTTTATTATGATATTTTTTTAAAATTTTTTTCGTCAATTTTATCTTTTAAAATTCAGATGGTTGATAATTTAGTTTTGTAATTTGCTTTCTTTTATTTTTTCTTTATATTAGTTTACGGTTTTCCAAGATAACACAAGTTATCATGATTTACGAGTTTGGTAGGTTTTTTTTTTTTTGTAATTGAACTTCACTTTTTTTATAGTTTTTTTTCTCATATAGTTAAAAAAATAGTTTTAAAGAAAAGTCATATTATTAAACTTTATAAAGTAACAAAAATTAAAGGGTGTGTGGAAACCACTGTTCACCCATACACATTGCACTGTGAATGATAATAGTAATCCACGGTGTTTTGCTTTCTTCTTCTTCTTTTTTCCTTTTCTTTTTGAATTTTTTTTATGATTTTGTTTTCAATTTTTTTTTGATTTCATCTTTTTAATATTGAAATGGTTGAGAATTTGGCTTCATAGTTTGTTTTCTTTTATTTTATCTTTTTATAAAGTTAGCATGGTTTGCGAGTTTGCCAGTGTAACCCGGGTTGCCCTGATTTACGAGTTTGGTGGAGTGTCTTTTTTTAATTGAACTTGATTTTTTTATCGTCTATTTTTTCTCATATAGTTAAAAAAAAATAATTTCAGAGAAAAGTTATATTACTAAACTTTATAAAGTCCAGAGACTTATTCACTAGTTTGGTTGATTAACTTGGTTCGCGAGTTTGGAAAGTTTAACATTTTTTAATTAGTGTTTTTTTATGTCATCCTTAGATATTGGTTTAATTGGGAATTCAGTTTCATAATTGGTTTCATTTTGCCTTTTATGAGGTTATTGTGATCTAAAAAAAACATCTCGATATTGGGTTGGTGTTTGATTTCGCAATCATCTATTTTTGCTGTCATATATTTAAATAAAAAATAGTTTTGAAAAGAAATTATAATCCCAGTGGAGTCCATAACTCAGTTCACTGGTTTAGCATACTAGCCCAGCATACCTGACAAGTTTGACGAGTTTACCTACCGAAAGAATATGTTTTTTTTTTTGTCTTTCAATTGTTTTTAATTTATTCTTTTTTATTTTTATTCTTTAATATTGGATTGGTTGAGAAATAGACTGCATTATGGATTTTTGTTTGCTTTCTATTGAGATAATTGTCTCAAATATTTGTTTGTTTTTAGGTTAGTGCTCAATTTTATGATCATCTATTTTTATCAAATAATTAAATAAAAAAATTATAAAAAAAATTATTAAACCCAATAGAGTCTATGACCCGGGTCACAAAGAGACTAAAGTCGATTCAATCTGTCATTGTCTTAATATTTTTTTTTTTAAATTGTCATCTTAAAGTTTTTTTAAAAGCTAAGTCATGTTTTTGTTGATCATCAAAATTGCATTTGAACTTATAAAATCAATCGATTTAAGTTGAGCTAGTTCTTACATGATTTAATTAAAAACTTGAGTTAGGTAAAGAGTTAAGTCGGGAGATTTCAAAATTAATTCACTTGGTCAGGATTAATAATACAATTAAAAAATTCTTTATACTCTTAATATCATTTTGTATTTAAAAAATATTGATCCGACCCGCGGTAAAACACATGAAAATATACTAGATGAAGTCTAAAGTTAATTTGTAGCTTAATTTGGGGAAAAGCTTACCAAAAACTTTTACGTAAAAGGTAAAATATGAGATTACCAAGGTGTTGACGGCAGTAATTAAAGTATAATATGACCATAATAAAGTAGGAAATATATACAATAATATATTGTGTGTGTGTGTGTGTATATATTATAAATGCTCTCTCTTAACACTTGATGATTGCTTCACTTTAATGGTGTTTTGGTTCTTGCATCATATATACATCTTTTGTTCTTGCTCTTCTTAGTTTCCAACATAAAGTAAAATCAGATATGGAAACACATCTCTCAAGCTCTGTCTGTCATATCTTGCATTATAAGAAAACGTATTGACATATGCTAGCGTGGTGATGGCATCTCAATTAATTACTTACTTATGCTAAATAATGTATAATCAATTAGCATCTTCAAATTAAGATTGGCTATTTTTACATGCTTTTTATTAGGATTGGGTTGCATGCATTTTGAGGCTCGAACGGCAAAAACTTTGAAATAGAGGTATGAGAAAACAAACCAAAAGCATCTCTTATGCTCTCCTTTCTTTGCATGTGTGGCTATCCATGAAATATCAGCCACTAAGACAGTACCTTCATTACTTTCTTTCCTTTTCTCCATGCCCCTCCACACTCTGTCTTCTCTCTTCTTCTTTTTCTCATTACTTCCTGATATTCTTGTATAATCTTTTGATTCTAACTGACTTTTTTTCACTGTAAAAGTATCTTCCAGTTAGCTTTTGTGTTAATCAAAACTAAAACTCCGTTTGTTTGCTGAAAAATAATTTTCTTTTAGAAAGTAATTTTCAAGTAAATTATTTTATGATATTTGATATTGTCATGGAAAACGATCAAGATGGATAATACTTTTCAATGTTTGATTATGTTATAAAAAACGAGCTGGAAAATATTTTTTTTTCAAGTTTATCAAAATAATAAGAACCAAATGTAACATATAAAAAAGTTGAAAGATGATGAAATTGAAAAAAAAATCAATTTCATAAATTATTTTAAATAAAACAAATAGCAATTAGAAGAATGAGGACCAAATTATATAGATAAAAAAATTTGAAAGATGATGCAATTGAAAAAAAACATTATAATTTCATAAAATATTTCAAATAAAATAAATAGTAATACAAAGAATAAGAATCAAATATGATAGATAAAAAAATCAATTAAAAAAGGATAGGAGAAAAACAAATAACAATAAAAAAAATAAGAACTAAAGTTAATATAAAAATTAAATTATATCAAACTTTAGTAAAAATTAAAATTAAAAATAAATAAATAAATAAATATTTAAAATAAAATATATAACAATCAATTAAAAAAATTGAAAAACAACTTAAAAAAACTGAGAAACAACTTTAAAAAGCGTTCCCGTGGAACAAACAGTTTCACAGGAACTAAATCATTTTTAATTATTATATTCTACAGAATATAATGCGGTTGTGGCGTTTATTTACGAAAATTTATTGAATGCTCCTCTAGCTACCAAGTCATTACACAGCATCCATGGAAATATTGTTAATGCAGTTGTGGCGTTTTATTCACGAGGCATAGGATATCCTCACTTTTAATTGGGCGGGGAATTCACTTTTCCTCAGGGAGGGTGGTTGTTTACTACTAGCTGAGAAACTTGAGGTTGAATTGAATTGTCTGCAGATTTAAATAAAACTAAAGTGAAAGCACGTATGTAGGGTTGCTTTTCTTTGTAAAGCCAACTGATTCCCATATTCTCTTTAAACTGCTAGTATTTGATTTTTACTGTAGTTTTCAACATTCGTATCACCGAAATTCGATATGACCATTGTAGATGATCATATATATTCAATTAAAAAGGTGTGGTGGCGGTGCTGGCGGTGGTGGTGGGGGGGGGGGTGTTAGATGCTAAGCAAAGTCGTCCTCCTGCCCTAGCTAATGTTCTCTTCCTCTTCCTCTCTGTTGCTTTTCTTCCTTGACAATAAGGATATTTTTTATTTAGTTTATACTTTAGTCGAGATTAATTCCTTTCTCAGATGATTCTTGGACGATAATCTTAATGTTTGAACCTGAAAGAACAAATCTCCTGCTTTTCAATTAATCTTTTTGGTTTTGATCAGCAGAATAAGAAAGAGGAATGATTAAAGGGGAACCCATCAATCGGATTCCAATTTCTGTCCATAAAAAAAATATATATATTTATTATCGGAGCACTGAGATCAGAGTGCATGGGTCCGCATGGAGCTAGCTTTTTTCTTCTTCTTCTTTATTTTGAAGCTTTGAGTCTCTTTGGCTACTAGGCTGTGGGTGCGCTTCATATTTTAATGCTCCTTTTACACCCCCCCTCCCCCCCAACTTGCCTCGCAAGCATGAGAGTAGTTTTGCTTCCACTAGTGCTATTCCTTCTCCACATATTCATGCCTTTGTTCTTTCAAATCTATCAATCATGCATCTCTAGCTAGCTAGCTCCTTGATTAACTATTTAATGGATCAATAATATCCTCTTCTTTTCCGGTGATCATCCTACTAAGCTAGTCAGGATCGATATTGATGCCATTTCCATTGAGAATCTCTTCGTCTCCTCTCCTTTACCCTTTTCTTTTCCTTTTTTTAATTTTTATTTCCATTTCATTTTTATAATATTGAGGATCATGACAGGGGTGCAATTAATTTGACCAACAGAAAATAAGGGACCTGGAGAAGAGGTTTATGCGTCTATATATAGGATCGATGTTTTGAACCTTCATCTGTCATTCAAGATATTAGATATCAATCATGTGCATATATCCTCATGCTAATATTGACTAGCTAGGGGAATTCCATATTCCGCCAATACTGATAATTAGATAACATTATAACAAGGACGGACGTGCACTAATTAGACACTCAGATTTCAACATAATATTCAAACATCACCTTTATAGTGAAGTGAATATTATTTAAAAACTTATAGTGAACGAATACTGATCAGGGAGACCTTGAATAAATTAATAAATCAGGCTGGCTTAATTAACGTCTCCAAAATCTAGCTTTAACTCTTACATTTGGGTGATAGGATATCATGTTCAAAGCCACCCCATTCAACTGCTATATATATCGCATTAATTAAAGATATGTTTGGTAATATGGTTTAATATATTTTTTAAAATGTTTTTAAAATTATTTTTTATTGAAAAAATATTTTAATGTAATTTCAACTTCAAAAATACTTATGCAAAAACATATTGCACTTGAGAATGTTTTTTCATACCTTCATTCTCTTGGGAGCTCATGTGGGGATTAGGATGTTTTAATTCAACGCACCCGACCATTGTCAGGGGCATCCAAGTTTTGCCATTAGCTGTTTCTTTGGTTATCATTTTTTATTATTATTAATGTGAGTGTCTGGATCAATTTATGTGCACCTCGATTAATCTCATGGGCCATGAAATTAACGATTATGTAAGCCTCCAGTGGCCATCATATTAACAACCACATGACTCGAACCTGAGATCATAGGAAGAACAAACTCCTTAGTCCCAAGTTCTTACTACTGAACTATCTACTATATGATTATCAGGTTGATTGAATCCATATATGTATATATTGCTTATATAATTTTAAAAAAATGTGTTGTTTTTTTTTTTTTTTGCTTTTCTTAATACATTTAATTTCTGCATTTATATGAATTTTTTTTCTCATTATTTTTCTTATTATATTATGTTTCTTATATTTTTTATTCGATATTTAATTTTACACTATAGAATATATTCAGTAAACCTATACATACATATAATATTTTAATTCTTGAAGATACTTTCCTTATGAACTTGTGGCCTGAGTTTAGGGTACTTTCCTTGTGCTATGAACATATGGCCTGATCAGCTCAGGCAGCGAGCGCCACGAGGGGTGTAGCTGCGGGAAGGAGGAAAAAAGAGAGAGGAACGAGACTCACATAAATGTGATTAATGCAAGGTAATGAAGGGCAGCACAGATAAAATATTCATCGATTAATTTATTATTAGAACTGAATAAAATATAATGTTTAGGATCCATTATCTGTCCCATGATAGATTACTTCCATTGATAATCAGGATTAAGAAAGTGAAATTAAGGAAAGCAAGTGATGAGAATAGGGATGGTGATGATGCCATTACATGAGTACTGCTGCATTCACTAGCTACATTATCTCTTTTCATGTTATGTGGAGTGATTTTATAATTGTAACAAACCAATGGAATGGGATCATGATGCCCTAAGAATTGGTTTAGTGAGTTTGTAGAGTGGAGTTGGGAAGCCGACACGTGGCACGCACTCCTAGTTTGAAGTGGGAAATTAGGCGTCGTTTTGTGGTAAGAAAAGAAAAACAGATTACGTTTACACATGAGAGGCAATATGAGATCTAGCAAATCATTTGGTGGAGCCAATCTTCCACTCATTATCTTCTCCCATTATTCTATTGTCATTATTCAATAATGGAATTGAAGATGATGGATCTCCCCCCTCCTCTCGTCTCCCTCTTTTCTTTCTTTTCTTTTCTTTCTTTCTTTTCCCATTTAGGAGTAGTGTAGGCATATATAGTCTATGAGTAAATTATAAATTAGTTCTTTAATTTAGTTGTGTAAGAACTAATTAATTAATCTTAAAATTATCTATTACTTAATCCTTTTTAGTTATATTCTTTCTCAATTTATTTCTCTTTTGTTTTAAAAAAAGAAAAAGAAAAAAAAATGCAATACTCCTTCCGTGCCATTTTTACTAGCTTTTTCACAAATCTTAATTGTTCCTTTATTAATTTGTCCATTTTGAAATTCAAGGTTATGTAAATACTAAAATTTCCATGATACCTCCTCTTAAATTCACAATTCAAGAATGCATATGAGTTTAGGCAACTTAGGGATAAAAAAAGAAACAACAACATACTAAAATTAATATATAATTGTTGGTGCTTCCTTCTTCTTCTTCTTCTTCTTTTGCAAAATATAGACCTACAATGATGAGATAGAGAGTGTGTTAAATTAAGCATGATTGACACTGGTTAAGGGAATAATTAATTAATTATTTTTTGAAAATAAAAAAATTGTTTAATTTATTTTTATAAAATTAAAGTGACTAATTTATAATTTATTTGCCTATAGTCGTAGGAGTACTAATTTGTTTCATTCGTCTTTTGGTTCGGTCATTGATGACTTTAAGCCTCTCATCACTCTTCCTCACATGTTCCACTAATTATTGCTTTAACAACCTTAATTATCTTTTTAGATCTTCCTATACTGTACATTCCCTCTTTTTAGAATAATATACCCACAATACAATATAGCTAATATTTCAAGTTAATTTTTTAACGTAGAAGAAAATAACAATAATATTATAAACATATTTTTTGGTATCAGTTATTTAATTAAAAATTTTTTTGTTTAATAAATGAATTAAAAAATATAAAAACCGACAAATTGAATAGAAGTCATTTACGCTAATTAAAGACCTAGGTTAGAAATTGATTTTTTTTGTAAAATATAAAAAATAAATATACATGTAAATTTTTTATCTCAACTATCCTTTTTATTTTATACATTTTCTCTTATTTATCTTCAAGGTTAATTATACTCCCAAGATATATATGATTTTCATAATTATAAATGAACAATGCAAATACAAGCTATCAATTTAAAATTTAAGATGACAAAAAAATAAAGAGAAGTTAAAATAATATTTTTAAGTATTATAAAATTATAGAAATAATCCAAAAGATCAATTCATATTTTTTAAAAAATAAAAAATAATTTAAAAAATAATAAGAGGGGTTTGAATAAAAAATAAAAAATAAATTTTTTTTAAAAAAATTATGCGTTGTTAGGCCTGCCAAGACAAGCCCGCGAGCCTGGTCTATAAGGAAAAGGAGCCCACACACCTAGCTTTTTATTTTTTTAAAAAAAAGTGAATCAATTTTTTTATATTTACAGACAACATATCATTTGCTTCTATATTTGGAAAGTTAGAGTACGAGTATTTAAACCTTAAAAACATCATAAAAATCACAATAAATATATTTTGGAGTCTAAAACACCCTCTTATCAATTTACAAATCCAAAATTAAATAGAATAAAAACTAAATTATCAAAGTTCATATCTATTTTTTTACATGTTTAAATGATGAAATCACTCTTTTTAGTGATCAAAATGTGGATGGTTGTCAACTTTCTTTCTTTTTATTTTTTTGACAATTATCTTTCTCATTCCTCACCATCCATCCAAGTATTAGGATGTAATATAATAAATTTTTAGGCTATAATACAAAAGAATCTAAAACATCAAAGACCAAACATGTATAATTTGAGACTTAGAGACAAAATTGGATTTTTCCATGCTTTGTATTTTTGTAAAAACAATTCTATTTTTTTTACTAGTGTCAATTTTGGTCATTATATTTTATCTTTTCTTACAAAAAAAATATAAATTATATTTTATGAAATATATATTTATTTTAACGATAAAATGCTCTATGACACACAAAGGAATAATAATAAAAACATATACCAACACATAAAACCTTGGAAACAAAATTTGAAATTATAAGATTGAAAAGAAGTTTAGTGTGGTGACTGGTGTGTAAGAAATCAAAAAAAATTATGGATCAAGAAAAAAAAATCGGCTATGAACAATTGGGTAAACTGGCTAAATATCTGTCTTGATGAACAATGATTACACATAAAAAAAATCTTCTCTATAGTTTATAGTGTTAATTAATGAGGGCAACAAGAAAAATAAGGGAAAATGACTTGACATATCCTTATATATATATTTCAAGGATTGTGTCTAATCCATCCTTATAGATTTAATTATATGCAATCTATTCTTAAAAAGTTGTTGCGTCTCTCATTTATCATTTCATTAGATTTTCACTGTCAAAACTAACACAAGTACATTACGTAGTAATCTGTACATGATCAAGTTCAAATCGTATATAATCATCTGAAAATTAAAAAAAAAAATATAGAGAAAATTCCAGATTTTTTTTCTTCAAAACTTGCCACTCCCGGAATAACTTACACTTGTAACTTATCATCGAAACTGAGTATTGAATCTGTGAACTCTTATTAGAATCTCAAATCTTTTTCTCTTACTCTCTATCTCTTAGTGAGAAACTGAGTATTGAATCTTAGATTAATCAAGTATCTTTTTTTGAATCTTAGTTACTTGATAGAACTAACTTAAAAAAAATAAACATAAAAAAAATAAAAATAAAATTTATAACCCATCATAAGGAATAAGAATATCTCCGTATGATATTTTTTTCTCTCACTTGGATTTATATCTTCCTTTAAAATACACCTAAAAAATAACTAATAATATACCACTTATTCTTTAAATATAAAAACTATATCTATACAGTTAATTTCACATATATTTATATAAGCATGACGCGGACCAGTCGAACGGGCAGAAGACCAAGCACTTAATTTGTTTGATGGAGACAACAACCCAACAACTGATTAACTGACATGTATATTACATTATCTTTAACTACATCATCTGCATTATACGCCTAAAAGCTAAGTTATAATGGGAATTATTGAATAATGATGATTTGACAGAGAGAGTAGCAGTAGTAGTTGTTGATTTAAAAACTATGGTAACATATATATACATATATATATATATATATATATATATATATAGTGCTATATAGTTGGTTTACTGTTTATAATCTATTATATATAGTTGCATGCTTATAAAGTAGATATAGATAAAAAGTTGAAATCGATCCATCAATAAAAGATGTCCAATTATTCAAAAAAATTAAAAATTAAAAAATGTCGAAAAGATTAATATTGGTTCTTGTATATATTATACTCACACTACAATACATGTATGCAAAGTATATAAAATCCATAAGAGGTTTCTTATACTAGCTAGTAGCTAGACATCTAGAAGAAGAACTGCACATATTTAATCACCTTGATCTTAAAACTGTGGGAGTAATTTGACTTGTGGGTATATAGGCAATTAAAATACTTAGTCAATAAAGCTATAATTATATAAATATTGTGATTTTAAAAGAGAAATATTAACAAGCACATGACGAGGACATAGTTGAAGTGATATCATAAAGAGAGGAGATCTGATCCCAAAAGCTAGCTAGCCATAGGCAAATAAATATGTGATTGGCATTGCCTCTGGCATTATTATTTATGCACTGTAATAGCCATAAAGAGAGGGTAAAATTAGCTATACTTTGGTGGTTATAGGCACTGCGGCATAACTTTACTTTTGAAACTTTTTATTTATTTTTAATTCTAAATTAATTTTTTAATGTGCTAGTATAAAAAATAAAATAAAAATATTATTTTAATATATATTTTAAAAAAAACATTTTAAATTATAGCATTCCTAAACCAGCAATCAGTATGTATTTGGTTTAGAGGCTAATTGTAATGGTAAATGTATAGTAATTACAATTATAATTATAATTATAATTATGATAATGATAGCTATAACAATGTTCAGAAAAAATATTAGAGTTTAGTGAAGAGTTTTTATTGACAATAATTAAAATACATATATTAGATATTATACAATATTTGATATAATAAAAAAACTAGTTTAGTTTTTTTTATAATTTTTTATGTATTAAATTAAATATAAAATTTAGAAAGAGTTTGTTTTTGTAGTTCAACCTGTTTTTTAAAGTACTTTTTAAATTATTTTCGTCTGAAAAAGCATTAAACTTGATGATGTTTTTTTTAGATAATTTTGATATATGAATACAAAAAAAATTATGAAAATAAATATTTTGACATATTTTTAATTAAAAAATACTTTTACAAAAATACCCTGCACCGCACTACCAAACACATACTTAGTGCTCACTTGGCACTCCCTAACTTTTATTTTTTAAAATATTTTTTATTTAAAAAACATTAAAAAAATATTAATTTAATATTTTTTATAACTAATTTACACTTTCAAGTTAAAAAATAATGCACTTACCAACTCTCTAATTTCCATTCATGCTTTATATGTTATAAAATATATTTATATTATAGTGGACCGACCAATAAACTAGTGACAGATAGCCCATTAAATTAAACGAGTCGATGTCCTAGCCTGATTTAGTAACATTGCCTAATATAATTTCTAATGCACTTGATTTCATTTTGCAAGGAATTTCCTGCAAACAAAGGAAGGGGTGACCTTCATATTTTTGTTTACACGTGGAAGCTACATTAATTAATAATTAACTTGGAGAGGGGCGCCTAATTAATGTAGATTTGTTTAAAATGTGCAGATTATCTGCATTTCGAGTTGGGTTCCTATTAGGCCCAAGCAGTTAGTCTTCGGCATGGACAATGATTTTGGAGAAACACCAATTTATTTCCAAATCTTATATCTATAATTTTTATCAAACAAGTCCTAAAATTCTTAATCAAATTTATTTGTTAACTTTCTCATCAATATCTTTATTATATTTTCTTAAATTGATGTCATTTTAGTGCATAAATATGAACACGAGACTGAATTTTTTTTTTTTCAGATTTTCTTTAAATAAACAATAATTTAGGATATAAAATATGCAAATTAATATATATATATATATAAAGTTTCCCCATAAAAGTTTTATTCAAATGCAGTTTTTGTTTTGTTTGATACACGTGGCCAGTGGGTCGCTTAAAATATATCTAGGGAATTAGCTGGGCCGAAAAGGTTGGATAAAAAAAGGGGGTGGGAAAGGGCCCTTTTAGGCAGAGGTGGGCTTGTACGGGTCTAAAATTTGATGAGTTTAGTGGATTTGGGAAAGCCCACATCCACATCTAATTATTATAGATTTATAAGGAAATTCTGAGAAATGAAGCAGCAGCACCAAAATTCCTTTATCACCAGATAAAACAGAATCAAGAAACGGAAACGGGAAATGGGAACGCCGGTGGGATTGGCGCCGGGACTTTCTCGGAAGCTGAAGAAGGTGCTGGAATGTCGGACGGACAGTCCGGATCTGGTGGCTTCGCTCAATACTCTGTCCGCTTTCTACAACGAAAACACCCCTCAGTCACGTCGCCACCTCAGATCCACCATCGAGGACCGCTCTCTCCACCTCAATCACGAGTTTCTTCAAGCCTCCCACACCGCTCAGCAAGTAAACTATACAATAAAACTCCGAATCCTCCTATACATCTATTTCTCTGTAATTTGAACTGAGTTGAATTGATCTATTATTACTAGGCTTTGGATCATGTCGAGGAGGAGGTTAACGCCCTGGCCGAATGCTGCGATAAGTAACTTTCTATCATTGTCCTGATTTTTACTCCAATTCAGTTTTCCATGTTAAAATTAAATAATTAAATAAATAAAAACATCCTTCCATTTCAGTATTGCCAAGGCTTTGAGTAGTTGTAGTGCAAGTACGGGTGATATTATCAGCACCACCGAAAGGCTCAAAGAGGAACTAGAAATCACCACTCAGAGACAAGACATTGTATCCTGCTTCCTTCGCGATTACCAGCTCTCAAATCAAGAGATCAATGCTCTTAGGGATGAGGATCTCGATGACAACTTCTTCAAGGCTCTTTCTCATGTTCAACAAATCCACGCCAACTGCAAGGTTCTGCTGCGTACCCACCATCAGCGTGCTGGTTTGGAGCTCATGGATATGATGGCTGTCTACCAAGAAGGAGCCTATGAGCGCCTTTGCAGGCAAACCCCCCCCCTTTTTTTTTTGCCTGCCTTCAATATATAGAACCACTCGTTTCATTTTAATATGAGGAATGAATTCTTGCTTTCCGTTTCTTTGTTTCTCATTTCTTCTAAATTTTTCGCCTGTCTTGTATGGTTTAATTTTAAAGATATCGTTCCTTTATGCATATGTATAATTACGCAGGTGGGTTCAGGCAGAGTGTAGGAAATTGGGTGACAGTGATAATCCTGAAGTTGATGAGCTTTTGAAAACAGCTGTCCGTTGGCTCAAGGAAAGGCCTGCTCTTTTTAAGTACTGTGCAGAAGAGGTAGTTCTCATGTGGCAAAGCTTAATGACGAATAGCTTAATGGTCAAATGCTGTTTTTTTCCCTCTCTAATTTTTCATAATTATTTATACAGGTAGCAAATATGAGGCATAATGCATTGTTTAGAAGATTCATAAGCGCTCTTACACGTGGAGGACCTGGTGGAATGCCAAGACCTATTGAGGTTCATGCTCATGATCCGTTAAGATATGTAGGTGACATGCTAGGATGGTTACATCAGGTTCGACTTGGAGTCCTCTCTGATTGTGTTGTACTTCTAATTTTCTGCTTGGCCGAGTTCCATGCACATATTAATCTCAGTTTCATTCTTTAATAATTTTATGTCAATTTGCTCCATGTGCAGGCCTTGGCATCTGAACGAGAACTTGTTCTTGTCCTACTCGACCCAGATGCTTTGGTAGATACCGTATCAACCGTAAACCGATTCTCCAAGAGTTTGGAGAATGGCACTGGAAAGACAGAATCTGACCTAACATATGTTCTGGATAGAATTTTCGAAGGAGTTTGCCGGCCATTTAAAGTTAGAGTTGAACAAGTTTTGCAGTCACAACCTAGTCTCATAATTGCATGTAAACTCAGTAACACACTGGAATTTTACAGCTACACTGTGAGTTTACCTCATCTTTGTTTTCCACGCCCACTTTTTTGTTTCTCCTTCTTGATGACAATAACTGTAGTCTCTGCTGATCTTCAGATCTCTGATTTACTTGGGAGAGATACAGTTCTGTGTAATACACTTTGGGCACTGAGGGATGCTGCTCAGAAAACTTTTTTCGATATTCTGAAAAGTCGGGGAGAGAAGCTTTTACGATATCCTCCCCTTGTTGCTGTTGATCTTTCCCCACCAAAAGCAGTGAGGGAAGGAGTCTCGGTCCTGCTTGAAATAATTGAAACCCACAACAGCATGATGGTTACTGTTACAGGGAAGAAGCCTGATTTTGATCCAGTGATCTCTGCTTTACTTGACCCTATCATTCAGGTGTGCTTGTCTTTGATGTTAGTGGTAGAAACTGTAGAATAGCATTATTCATGGCGAACATGCTCCTGATTACATAATTTCAACACGAGATAAAATTAGTGGACAAACTGCATTAAACTTGGTGGATGTGCTGAATAACTTTAATGTTAAAACTGCGTTGTGCATAAGTGACCTGTAACAATCACTGTGTAAAGTTTGGAAATTTATCTGCTTCCAAAGATGCTTAGGCTCTAACCACATGATTTAAAGTTGTGCCGGAGCAAATATCTGTGATTGCATTTGAAACAGAAAATGGCAATTGGTCTTACATTTTAACTTCTGATGAGTTTATGTTCTGAGCTTGTTGTGAATTGCTTTCGGCACTACTTTTGAAACTGGATTGATGTTTTTCAAACATGCTAGTATTGCTTCTATTTTAGGACTAGTTTTTCTCTGTTAAGAACTTAGATTCCATTGAGTTTTTTTAGGCAACATGTTATTTTTGATTTCCATCTAATTGCTTTCAATAATCACAGATGTGTGAGCAAGCTGCAGAGGCACACAAGTCCAAGGGTGTTAGCCATGCATCGAGAAGAAGAACAAGTTCTGACTCGGGCCAAATTAGTAAATCATCGGTCGATGCTCTCTTGTCAAATAACAGCCCTGCAACATCGTCCAAGGTTTTGCCTGTTCTCTCAATGCATTTATTGTTGTCTTCCTTTTTCAGTCCTAGAGTTTCACTTCTCTCTTCTCACACTTCTTAGTGGGTTTGTGGTATGCTTTATGAGCATTTCGAGCCATTATATGGTCGAAGGCTTGATATATCAAATAGCCCCCTGATTTTGTATACTGGTGCGTTTTCCTGGCATCTAGGACCATTAAAATTAGCTACCTTCAAATAATCTTTATGATGAAATTTCCAGGTCATGACATACTTTTGTCGTGTCAGTGGAAGGAAGGAACCCTAGGAACGTAAACTGAATCATTTCCAACTTAGTATTCAGTCATAACATGTCAGGATTGAACATGATCCTTTTCTCTCTATTAAGATGTATATGTATCCATTGTCTTAATGACCATATGCCTCACTGTCTCTATTGTCCCTGCATTTTAAATTCTGAGCATTCAATACCATATCTCAGGGTAGCTGTTGTGGTGATTACACAGAACTAGGCAATTACAATCCTGCTCATGTTTGAATTCATGAATTACACCCCTTTTTTTTTTTTATGAAGTACATCTTAAGATGCCAAAAAAGAGCTTGAAAGGGTGATGCTTTTGCTCAACTTACATCCGGCGTAGTTTGTCTAACATTAAGTGACGAAACATATGCAGATTTGTGCATTCTTCTAAATGGCTTTTGCATCCTAATTTATAATATTAATTAATATCATGGATTCATGAATCCTTGCAGAATAGTGAAACTCCTTCCAAAATATTCCTCATCAATTGTTTATGCGCCATCCAACAACCGCTATCCAGGCACAAGGTTGCAGCTGGCTATGTAAAGAAACTGGGAGCAATGATTGACAATCACATGCATTCACTTGTAGAAAAGGAAGCCGAGGCCATTTTAAGTAGATGTGGCTTGTCGCAAAAGATGCACTACTTCCAGAAGTCACTTAACGAGGAGGGCAGTACAGCAACTGGCACCCCTCTGGTGGAAATTGAAGACACCTCTCCAGTGTCTCTTTCAGAATGTTTGAGGGCATTCTTTGGGCTTATTATAGGAAATGAGAGTTCCCTTCCTGAATTTGAGCAGATGCAGGTTCCAAAGTTGCGCTCTGAAGCTGGTATACAGGTGGCTCGGTCTCTTGCTGAAGCTTATGCGCTTATTTACACGGCAATAATGGATCCCAAGAATGGCTATGCAGAGCCCCAATCACTGGCAAGGCACCCTCCGGATCAGATACGGATAATTTTAGGCCTATGAAGCTCTACAAGTTCAATTCTATTTTAAAATTTAATCTTTTGGGTTTAAAAATGAGGAGTTGGTTCAAATTTTGATTTTGATTCATTTTTTTCTCTTGTTGATATTCTTCTGTAGTTTGTTAGATGAGCTGTTCTTATTGTGATCAAATAGAATGTATTTTATACCAAACGATGTGGATGCAGAAACTTTATACAAAGGTGTAGTACCCCAGCCCGAGTCATTTTGCACCGCAGGGATCGCTTGTGCGTTTTTGGTAATATGTTTTTTCAATTAAAAATATATGCTTTTTTAGATTTTTTTTTAATTTTAACATAAAAAATCAATTTAAAAATATTAATTTAATATTTTTTTAAGTAAAAAATAATCTTAAAAACATTTTGAAAAGCAGGAAGAAAAAAAAAAAACTCTATTTGTTATGGATTGAATGAAGATTTTATTTTTGATAAAAGAAAAGAAAACCGAAGATTTTTATTTATTGCATTACGACACCTTTTCTTTTTAGAGAGTGTTTGGCTGCGTGGTAGCTTCCACGTTTAGTTGTCACCGCAAGTATCAGTTGTTTGGTAAATGCGAAACCATTGTTTACTGTTAATGGGACCTACCAAAATATGCGGACGCATCCGCGTTTCTTTGAAAGCAGCTCCAAGCTGCTTTACCTGCGTCTGCGTGGTAACCAGTGAAGTTTTTGTCAGGGAGTGAAAGAGAAGTGAGAGCTCTCTCATGTTCTTCAAACCAGGGTCCACTATGGATATTTTTAATATCAATGCCAGGGTTTGAGCCAATGAAAGGGTCCAAAGTGCAGTAAATAGTATTCTTAACAAAATATAAGTATTCTTAAATCATATTGAAAACAACCAGAGATTGTGATTTTTCAGAAAAAAATAACAAAACATCAAACAATTTGTAGTTTTAAATGTTCAGATTTCTATATAATTTAATTGAAAAATAAAAAATATTTTATATTAAGTATTATTTATTTTATAATATAATAACAGTAATTAAATTTATAATATTTAAATTAAAAATTATTAATTTTTTTTTTGTTATTTTATAACCTTAATTTGAAAAGTATTTTTGTAACCAATCACATTAAATTACTTTTTATTCAACTTCAATTTCAACCACAGTTTTAACCAAACATATATTTTTTCAAACCAACCTCAACTAAAAGTACTTTTTATAAAATAACTTTTTTCAAACCACAACCACAACAGCTACCACAATACCAAACACACTCTTAGTTGGTTGTTGATGCACCGTTTGCAACTTTGCATAGAAGGGTAATGGTTTATTGCTCCAGTTTTGTTGTGCATTATTATTTTTTGATAGTATTATTCAACTTAATTAAGTGGATTAATTTAAAATTTCTGGACTCAATTTTTTTTTTGTCTCGAGCTTCTATTTAAATTGTATGAGAGATAGCTTGATTTAAATTGATTAATTTTATGGGTTTAAATACAACTTTGATGATTGGTAAAAACATGATTTAGATTTTAAAACAATTTTTTTTAAAAAAAATATCGAAACAATGACAAAATGAATCAATTTTGATCCCCCCCACCACCCTGGTCATGGAATCAATTGAATTTAATAATTTTTTTCTTTATAATTTTTTATATTTAATTATATGATAAAAATAGACACTTATTTGAGATAATTATCCCTATAGAAAGCAAACAAAAATCAATCATGCAATTTATTTCTCAATCAATCCAATATTAAGGATGAAATAAAAAAAATAAATTAAAAACAATTAAAAGACAAAAAAAAACACATCCAATCGATAGGTAAACTCGTCAAACCTATGAATCAGGTAACCCGGGCTAGCCCTCCAAACTTGTGAACCAGGTTATGGATTCCACTGAGATTATAATTTTTTTAAAATATTTTTTTATTTAATTATATGATAACAATTAGACGATTATGAAATCAAACATCAATCCAATACCAAAATGTTTTTTTTTTTGAGACAGTGATAACCTCATAGAAGGCAAAACAAAACCAATTATGAAACTGAATTTCTAATTAATCCAATGTATAAAGATGTTAGGGTAAACACAGGGACCTGGACATGGAGCTGAATCTAATGCCTATAGAGTTATATGATTTTGATTTAATTCTAGGAATTGATTGGTTGGGTGAACATAAGGCTTAGATGGATTGCTTTGCAAAAGCAATAACCCTTTAGGGAATAGATGGTAGGGGGTAATTTTTAGGAGAGAAAGAAATGTTCTACCAAATTGTGTAGGTTCAGCTATGACTGTTGGGAAACTGTTGAGAAAAGGGTGCTCGACTTACCTTGTATATATGAGGATGTTGAACAAGGTAGGATGAGATAAATAATCTTTTGATTTTAAAGGGATTTTAAAGGAATATCTAGATATGTTTCCAGAAGAGTTGCCAAGGTTGCCTTTGGAAAGGAAGTTTCCATTGATGTACTTCTTAACGTATCTCTTATAGCTCAGTCGCTCTATAAAATGGCACTTGCAGAATTGGCTGAATTTAAAATCCAGCTGCAGGAGAAAAAATTTTCATTTTCGTGAATAGATGATTTATTCAACCAATTGAAATGGGCTAGAGTATTCTCAAATATAAACATAAGGTCAGGGTATTATCAGCTGATAATTAAGGAGCAAGACATACCAAAGATTGCTTTAGGACTCGCTATGGATACTTCGAGTTCCTGGTAATGCTGTTTAGGTTGACAAATGCTCCTGCCATGTTCACAGGTCTCATGAATCAGGTTTTTTGACCTTATTTAGATCATTTTATGGTAGTATTCATAAATGATATTTTGATATATTCAAGTTCCTATATGGAGCATGAAGAGCACATAAGGTGTGTATTGTAAACTTTGAGTGATCGAAAGTTGTATGCCAAGTTGAGTAAGTGTGAATTTTGACTAAAAAAAATCTTTTATATAAGACAAGTCATATCTTTATAAGGGATATTTGGATCCCAGGAAGGTTAAGGCAGCACTGAAGTGGGAGAGACTGGTAAATGTCATAGAAATTTGTAGTTTTCTTGGGTTGACATGATACTATAAAAGGTTTAATGAATGGTTCTCAACCATAGCAACACCTTTGACATGATTGATTCGAAAAGAAGTAGAGTGAGAATGGTCAGAGGAATGTGAAAAAAACTTTAAGAATTGAAGAAGAGGTTTACTACTGCCCCAATACTAACACTTCCTTCAGGATCTGAAGGACTTGTGGTTTACAGTGATGCTTTAAGGATGAGTTGTGTTTTGATGCAACATAGAAGGGCAATGACTTATGCATCAAGGCAACTGAAGCCTCATGAAGTAAATTATCTAGTTCATGACCTAGAGTTAGTGGTTGTGGTGTTTTCCTTAACGATATGAAGACACTAATTGTATGGATCTTAAGTTTAAATCTTTACTTATCATAAAAGCTTGAGATATTTGATGACGCATAAGGAATTGAATGTGCGACAAAGAAGGTGAGTGAGGTTAATTAAAAATTATGATTGTATAATAGACTACCACCCAGGGAAAGCAAATGATGTTGCTGATGTTCTCAATCTAAAAAATAAATTTGTTATGGATGAGTCCATGGATTGGAATAAAAAGGAATGAGTTGAATTGAAAACAAAATGATGCTCGATTGGAAGTTGTATTGGTGGGGTCCTTGTTGGTGCAATTAAAAGTATGATCAATACTTCAGGATAAAGTGTTAGAAGCCTAAAAGATGGATGTTGAGGTGGGTAAAGTGAGAGACAAGGTAAAAGGAGTTGAAACTACTTTGAAGAGAAAAGCACCTCCTTCCTCTAAGAAACCCGAAATCATGCATTCCTCCTTCTTTTTGATTAGTTGTTCAACAAACATGCAAGGCTAAACTCTTTTTCTTGGTTGCAAGGACATGGAAACCTTTGAATTTCAAGAACTGTGAGATTTATTTTACCTTTTATTTTCAGTTTATATGATGAATATGTTTGTTCTCTTATGCTTATTTTTCCTTTGATTGTTTATTTTAATTGCTAGAGCGGACTCTAAGTTACTATTGTAGACAATCTATTGCTAAGTTTGATATCGAAACCGGAGTTATGGTATATGAACTTGTGAAGCAACTGAGTTTAATAATTGTGGCGGATCTACGTTATTAATCTTAGGGAGAACATTCAATCAAGTCAAACATAGACTGCGGACAGTTATGTTTTATTGATTAATCAACTTATCTAGTTCTTAAGCCCGCCATTGAATTAAATTACTAGTGTAGACACTGTGGTTGTTTGATGGTTAGGGTTAGTTATACAGCGGATCCGTTAACTAAGCAATGTTAAAAAGAGATAAATATTCAGAATATAAATTGATGTTTCGTTTCCATGATCAGTTCTGATTTCTGTAGGTGGATGTGTGCTTGCGACCAAGGTTTGTTCTCTTGATAATTTTCTGATTTTATTTAATTTCG
>Ga0307515_10000773_pt1 | contig 73769 bp, 63 predicted proteins | sample 17_EM_MG_FD_194513 | JGI IMG/M metagenome (GOLD analysis project Ga0307515, IMG submission 194513) | Populus trichocarpa ectomycorrhiza microbial communities from riparian zone in the Pacific Northwest, United States - 17_EM | ecosystem: Host-associated > Plants > Roots > Unclassified | place... | reverse complement strand
CTCCCACTATTGTCACTAGTTCGAGGAGGACCAACGAAAAAATAACCGCTATTATTAGTATTCAGTAAGTGAATTCGTACCGTCATGGATTCTCAACCGGCCCAAAAGCCCGCAGGCCGGCCCGGCTTTTTCACCAAAAAGCCCACGCTATGGCGGGCCGGCCCGGCTTTGTCGAAAGCTCGGCGGCCGGGCCTCAACCTATCAAAGCCGGCCCGGCCCGGCCCGTTTCGAACACTGGAGGTGATCGAAGGTAGAGCGAAGATAAAGAAAAGCAGCGTGGTTATTGAAGTCGGCGTCTCCAAATCTGTTTGCTGGACCTGCAGCAGGTTTTTCATTGAAGTGAATCGCGTTTTCGGTATTCGCATCGCCTATTCCCGGCGTCATGGCAAAGTCTATGCGGGTTGGGCTCCTCCTAAATGCCCCTTTGTCAGCAAGTATAACCTGGTCCTTGATGCTATGCAAAAAGCTGTAGAAGACGAGGTAGAAGAGATTGTGCGCAAAGCGAACAACAAAGCCAAACAAGGCTCCTCCCCCTTAGGATTTCCTTCTGAGAACATCGGAATGTTCGGCGAGGCCGAGAAGAGTGTGTTTACCTTCATGTACGTTCAATCCTAGAAGGAAATCAGGACGCAACTGCTAACCATTGACAGATAAAAATAAGGAGAAGAAGGGGAGGTAGTACCTGGGTGGTGTTTTAAGAGGAAAATTTGGGCAGAAGTATACTTTTCGCCTTCAGTTTTGCTAGTTTGTTTTGCATTTTTTCTTCCCTAATACTCCATATTTACCTTTGGTTTTTCTAGTTGGTTTGCATATGGTTCTTCCTTAATACTCCTTATTCACCTTCGGTTTTCGTTTGCTTGATATCGAGAAGATTTCATTCGGGTTCTAATTTTACGGTAAATTCTTTTGCTCAACAAATATACCTCGCGTAGGCGACTTTTGGCAAACCTAACCTCGACACGTGACACGAGAGGACGATGTGGAATTGTGACACGTAGATGAGTGAAATATTTGAGCGAACGCCGCCAAAACACTAGTCTGTAGACGACTTGGTAACCTTCTGGCCTATTTTCTCAATTGTTGGAGGGGATACTGAGTGTGACTTCATCCTTGAGCTTCAGAAGCTCAAAGATGAAGTCACCATGGTCGAACTGTTTGCGAGGGTATTCGGCCATATTAGAGACTTTGCGTTGTGACTCCAGAGGCAAATTGAAGGAAACTATCCTGATTGGCTTCAAACTCTCCTCAACAACCCCTCTCTCAAGCGGACCTACGTCACCTTCAACACTCAGCTACCCTCGAAACGAATGTAGGAGGCGGAGCATATTCCTGTCAGGTTGTTCGAAGTGACTGCTTCTTCTGCCGCTGGTCAGAGGCAGTTAAATGGAAGGAGGAGAAAGGGGATAGCAGCAGTAGAACTTCTTCTGCTAGAGCCCCAAGAACGCGGCGGAAATGTAGCCACTGTAACATTGCTTTATGATTAGATGGGGATAGAAACTGCTTTGCGTAAGGCTGTGGTGAAGAGGGAGGTGGAGGAATGTGTTGGGCCGAAAAATTTGCGGCGAGAATCTTAGTGCGATTTCATGTCTTCGTTCTCAAAAACCGAATGGTCAACCCCCACAGAGTTTTCTATAGAGAGTTAATAGATAGTAAACGGTAATATTTGGGGAGGACGGGTCTTATAGAGCAAAGGGGATAAATCTCTTCCACGATGTTGGGCGGGGTTGCAACCACAAGCTACTGACAATGTAGGAATTATGACTACTAGACCATCCGAGCTGACTGACACTGAGTGTCAGCATGTACTCATTATATTCTAACAGAATTTGCGCCGCAATCGGAGAGCTATCGTTATTCGGGTTAGCTGTGACGGGACTTCGGTTATAGCGCCGGGACTAGCCGTCTCCCGAAACGCCATCCGAGATATCCCTGCCACTCCGATCGGAATGCAGCCAAGCCAGAAGGATGCCGATATATGCTCGTATTTCTCGATAACACTCACGATCAATCCTTCGTTCTGTACGGAAGCAATGACCTGATTAATAATCATGATAGGTTAAAGGGTTGGTTGTACGCTGCACGGAGTGTAAGATGTACACGACCTTATGGTTTCTGTCTATGGCGCAATAAAACTTGAATCGAGAGAGTATCAATTGGGCGGACCTTGTGGCTAGCTTGCAATATGAATCTCAGCAATATGGCAACGAGGAGCAAGTGCTAGTCATCACTTCGTCTCGATTGTGTCCATATTCCCAAAATTCCTGCTAACTTAGTAGCGGTAGAGGCTTTTTGGCTGCGCTACATCTACCTAAGAGTCGAGTAACTTTCTGAAGCCTGCGCTTAAACGCGGTCTTGTAGTAACTTTTTTTCACACCCTCCCCAGGTCTCGGGTTCAGCGCCACCCAACGTTTGACCCCACCACGACTCGATAACTGCCGCTGAATCGTTTCACAATGTCAGACGCTCTAGAACACCTCGTAGCCTTCGCCTCGGCTGTGAGCTGGCTGGAAAGGGAGCTAGCCAGTCGCCGCTATGAACAGCACGTTCTCAATTGTCTAGCATCAATCTGTGTCCGTAAAGGAAAGGGGGAAGTCTACGCTATTGCGATGCAGCTTGAGGAGGATAATAAACGGTCACGGGGAACCATTACTCTCACCATTGCCGGCAATCACGGAGTTCCAAAGGAGGCTTCGTCCCATCTCCACAAAACCTGCCAACGAATCTAGGAGATTGCAAAGAGCTGCTACGTGTATCACAAGAACCGAGGTCAATCTGACCAGAGATCGCCACCTGCCCGTGAGGCACTCGCTGACGCTAAACCGCTCGTTTCACTGTTGAAGATGGACCTCTACAACCACTCCTTCGACAAGTTTGCCAGTCGTCTAAAAAAGCGTAACGACGAGTTTATGGGCTTCGCGCAAAAGTTGGAGAATCATTTGGCAATGGCGCCACCTGCAGAGAAGCACGATCGAGATGTATGGGATTGCTTGTTCACAGCGAAACGCTTTGTTGACTATATATACCACATGTCTTACTACCACCCCGGGATCTATTAATTTTGCTAATCTTGTCATTATGATGAATGCTTTACATGGAGTTGTTCGTGTGCTCGTGAAAACTGACTGCGCTACATCATGGCCTGAGGCAGTGAGAGGTAAGTTATTATCTGATCGCCGCTTGCTCCTATCCAGCTGATATATTGAAGGAATGAGATGCCATTTCTGCTTGTACGATATCTCGAGAAAGTAACCGCTATTCATTCACACTGCGACGTGCTCTTGAAGCACGCACACTCTCCCCGTCTCCGTAGTCACCTTCACAACGCGTTCCGAGTCAGTCCTATCCAACTCGAGTCAATCAACATTTCGATGCCTCAAAGCTGAGGGCCCGTGATCAAGAATGCACTGGATCGACAAGGGTTCATCCCCATTCGCAGATCGACTCAGATGTAGAAGATTTTCCGTGAGTTGAGGGATATTCCGAATCCCGTCCAGGCTCCCGTCCATTGCGAGTGCGCTTTGATACACCATTTCCAACGCCTACCGGAGACGGAGACCCCTGCATTGGATTACCTAGGGGTTAGCAGATTGTCCTGCAAGGCATGCGCACTGTTCATCAAGGCATTCAATAATCACGGTCGCTGCAAGTTCTACACCCGAGGATCTCACCACAAATGGACTTTCCCATGGGCATTGCCTCGATCGAGGTCCCAAGTTCTGGAAGCGTTTAAAGATAGCGTCAGTCTTTATATTGCTAACTCATTGAGCAATACCAGATGCGCAAGAACAGCCACGTGGACCGATTACAAGCCCGATTATGAGAAAAAAAAGGCGGCGCTCGCTAATATCGACCGCAGAATAGAGGCATAGGCAAACGAGGTGCAATTACGAAGGAAAGATAGATTTGATTAACGGTCGTTATGGCTTATGCGATTTACGGTTTCCCGGGGTGGCTGGCTTTTGCTAATTTGTTTAAGAAGTAATGCTTCCTGCTTTGTAGGCTGAATTGCAGTCAGCACGTAGGGTACTCGTTATTCCGTTGCCGGATATTATGTACAGTAAACGTAGCGACAGGTAGTGTCGAACTGGTTCTACCCAGTTACAGCAACGCCTAGCGAATCTTAATTAAATGAGTGTTCTTGAGACTGTCTTTCTCCACAATCTCTCTAGAGCCGAACGAAGATGCAAGGCAAACCAGCATCAATGCATGCAATCAGACTGGTGCTACATCCGTAACACCCCACATGCCAATAAAACCATGTGATCCAGTGGAGATGGCAGCTGAGAAGAGTCACCCTCTACAGTATCCGCACCAAGACGCACTTTCGTTGAAGACTACGCTTCTACAAGACATCAACAGACACTACCGAATGCAAAAACAGAATACAGAGTGAGCAATTAAGCGAGCGTAGTAGGCAAGTTACCCCGAAATTGTTCTCGCGGGGTGGTATTACGAATAGTCTATCGTAACAAGACCCTCGTATCGTTGTTGTATCCGAAGCTATGGCGTCATGAAGCTAATTCTCGAGAGCGTGGATCACGAGAATGGTGGATGCAGTCACCAGAATGTTTGGAGTTAAACGCACTCTTTGTTTCTTGCTCCCCCGAGTGTAGCGCGGGCGTCCGAGGCCGTTCGAAATTCAGAACTGGTACTGTCACGCCTTGTCCTACTTCAACGGGTACTATAGCCCTAGCTAGTATATATTTGCTGTTTAGTCTAAATCCTCACTGTTCCTGGCATGCGGGGATATCTTGTTACGGTCAGGAGCATTGCAAAAGGTGAGATGCCTCATTGCAATACCGGCGACCTAGTCGAATCTAGCATTTGCCAGAGGATAGCTAACAAGTCTAGAACTAAGAAGCGCTCGGACGGCCGAACAAGACTGGTATGGGAGGAGAAAGACAGTTGCTTCATGGATTCTCACTCCAAATCATAACGTCGTCTATGTTGCATATATGGACCGCCTCCCTGGCGTACGGCTTATGGGCTTCAGCTGGGCTGATGGGGATCATAATCTCCCGATGATGATGGTCGTTCCAGACTCAGCTGGAGATGCCAGCTGAGTGCGCATGCATGCGTACAAGGCATACTCTGAATGCCGTATATAAGATCACGAATGTACCTGTACTTTAGAATACAAGCTTCTAGCAATCAGTACTTCAACAGTCTAGTCTTCTATTTGGAGGGATTTTTCATTAGAACGCAAGTGTAGATGCATTGTTACTGTTATTATCTTTGTCAAACTCTTTATAGAGTATTAGCAACTGAACGTGGACTAGACATGCCGCGGCTGGGCCTCTTGGGTCGGGATGCCGAAAGCCCTATCGTGGCGTATATAGAACCTGCGAGTGCGCCGAGAATGATTCATGAATTCTCACCATCTCTCGTGGGTAGCAGCTCTGTTGCATATCCGGTGGCAAAGGTGGCAAAAGGCTGCGCAACTATCGCCACTCTCTTGTACTACTTCAAGTCTTTCTCCTTCTCTCCTTCTTTCTTCACTGTACCGTAGAATTTATTCTCCCTTTCATATCGTAACAAGCTCTGTCGGTTGCAGCATGTGATAGCCAGAATTAACGTCCTCCATGCGCTAGTTGCCACCAATACACTTATAGTGGTTTCTCTCTACCGAGTGGCCGTTAAGAGCTCATATTCCGTGACGAGCCAGCTTGCGACTGGACGTGTTGAGCACCGAGTGTTCACAGCTCCAACCTAACTAGTGCTTTCATTCAACTCGCTATCAAGTGTTATTTGAGATATATTTAGGTGTCTGTTGACTAAAGCGGTGCTAACCTACAACTCGGGAGAGCCAGCAGGACAACAGACAATTCAAGGGGTTGCCACCACAGGTTTCAAGCCTGAGACCTTCGAGTCTACAGCACTGGGTCTTTCTTGCACCTGATCTGCCGGTTGAGCCCTAGTAGAGTGTTATAGATTTGGGTGACTAACCTCCTATTCCCCAACTTGGCCCTTGCCTGCAAGCTCGCAACTCGCTGTTTCATTGCTGATAGAAAACTCTACCTTCTGGCTGTTATCTTAGCGATAGGTGTTAGAGTTCCAAGCGTTGTGCTGCGCAACTGGAAAAAGGAAGGTTTGTTGGGATCAAATAATTCATCGCAAATTGGACAGCAATGCAAAGATAAGCCGCAAACCTTCCGCGTTTAACTACTCAAAGATAAGGGATATTTTGAATCAGTTGGTATTCCGTTTAGTTCGCCAAGTCTCTTAATCACTGAAGCGTTGCCGAATCGTTTGTTGGCAATAACAGAATTGCACCTGTTTCGAAAACCTCACTTTTTGCAATCTGGGATAGCGCGGTTGATAACTGAACTGGGCGTTCTCAGGAAGGAAACTTCATTTCAGGCTGGCCGAGGAGGGACTCTCACTCCACAGGAGAGGACAATGTAAGTCGAGACTAAACTGCGACGTTATCGGGAATATTTAATAAAGTGATGTTTCTCTCATGCCCAATTGTGGCGAATAAATTTGGTCGATGAGAACTTGCGATCACGTTGCTAAACAAACTGGGAACGAGAGAAGGGAAACCGCCGTTTTTCAGCCTGAAACTACGGTTCCTGTGGGCGAATTCGAAATCGATGCATTCGCGATAAGGACCTAATACTAACCAATGTAAGTGACATCTAAGCCTTATGCGTAGACAGTACCGTCCTAGGTTTAAATTCAGCCATGTCTCAGATCTCACATTTCACTTACCACGTTGTGCTATATAACACCTGGCGTAGAACGTAAAAAGAAAGCAACCTTTAGGACATGGTTGCACTTAAAATTCCGCCAAATGCAACTAAGATTCCGCCATGTCTCGGATATTTCATTTTCTGCACGAAGTGTAGTACTAAAAAACGAAACCTCAAGACATAACTAGCTGAAAGCGGTAATTATTTTACGATTTCGCTGCCAATCAGATGAGTCCAATCACCCATGTGAAGTTTTATGTGGGGTATGCCAGATGCCTGCCCAGCTTGCTGGACGCGCGTCTAATCGGTTTACGCACACGCACATTGCCTGGGAGGCGCTGCGCCACTCAGATCAGGTAAAACGGTTACCGAGTTCATTTTCTGGATTTAGTCTTTGAATTCAATTTCAGTATCCGTTCAAAACTCCGTCACGATTCTTTCACTAGCTATACAACCAGTGACAATCAGTGAGCGCAAATTACACGTGTATACTGGCCAACGGAATCATCAGGTTAATCTAGATAGCTCAGACTTCTGCAGCCACACTCCTGGGATACCAGATGGAAGAAGCTTCTAAGAGATCTCGAGATTAAAGGAAGTGCACGCTCGCTGAGGTGAACTTTATTGCCAATCTAAGACCAGTTGGCAGCCGCCCCCACCCCGCTCCCCCACTGATCCCCCACCCTGATCCCACCACCCCACCAAGCCGACCCAACACAGGCGCCGCTACGACTGCTAGAAATATACCGCGGCAAAATCACCTCTGATCAACGTAGAAGCGACGAGTGATGAAATATGTAGTCTAGGAGTTTTGAGCGGTATATGTTGTGATATGAACGTCGTGAAAAGTCTGGAAACTCTACCACTTCAACTCATAGCATAGCAATAGGGGTCTTCACGACATTCGGTCTGAGACTCGTTTTGGGAATCTAAACTTTCTCAACTCTTTGACGAGTTGAAGTTTTATAACGGCATTCATGTACAATCACCCTGAGAGCCACTCTATGGAACCGTTTGGCCGGTACGAACGGCAGTTCGGAAACCATTGTACAGGTTGGGAAAATGACAGCCGTGAGGACCTCTAAACGGAGCGAGTCATATTATCCTCTGCGTTGGAGTCTGTTAGCTTTCCCCAGTCGAACAATCCCGAAAGGCTCCCAAGAGTTAATCGTGTGGAAAGTGAATGGCCATGGGTTATATATTATTGCAGCCAAGAAAAAAAGTGGGTTCCCGCCACAAATCGAGATATATCGGTGGATCCAACATCCGAGACATCTAAGGATCGGGAGTGACATTCCATGACCCCCTCCCTTCGCCGTGTTAAATAGTAACAATTACCCCCATTGTGTAAGTTGATTAGAATACTGTAGTAAGCACCGTTTGCTCACTACCTATCCCCTGACTCGCCAACGGACGAAATAGAGTAAGCCCAATCCTAGCTTAAAGCATACGACATACGCCTTCCCCGCTTTCTCAACCAATGGTTTTTGTCAGCGAATACGAACAATGGGATGACGTCCAAACCCGCCAATCGGAAGCCCATTCCTAGGGCTTGCGGCAGAGCTGGTGGCCTTAAATATATAGTAATCCAACGCCAAGCCCCGCCGTATTGCTACAGGATGAAGATTAGGCCGTCAGCGCAAATCTTTCGTATTAATGATTAGATCCTCAGCGCAGATCCCTTTGCTAGTTGGGTATTTAAACAGGCTCTGCCGCTGTTCAACCTCCACATATTAGGTGATGACCAAGTTTGGGATATTGACACAACGATCGACACGGACGGACGGACGATTGGGGTTTTCAGATACGAGCACGATGATTGGGGCGTTTCTCTCAGCGACGAGACTTTATCTACGTATCGATTCGATCGAGCACTACCCTAGTCGGCAATACTTAAAGACCTGATTCACCTCGATATGTGGCGACAGCACGACCGCCGATGATAGACGCGAGTGCCCCGGTATGGGAGCGAACAACCGCGATCATTTGATACTGGGTGGCACATACCGAACAGCGCATGGAACGAACCTCGAGGTCCAACTAATCATTCGTACACTAGTGGATTGGGTTGCTGGGAAAGCAGGTGTACACGTGCATTAACCCCAACCTGGTAACTAAGATAGGATAAGAGACGACGGAAGTGCCTCGACTTTAATTATTCCTTTTCTCAATGCAGATCTGAACTTTTGCGGAAAAGCGGAGGTTAGTGGAATATACCGTATGCAGCCTTAAGTTCACAGTGGTGTTATTCTCGGAATCTTCTAGCAGATTGATCGAAGGATACCAGTACGGTAGAGTCGCGACGGTAGATATAACGGGTGTAGGGGTATGATGAACATCACTGATGTTACGGTTGCAACTGAGATTCTTGTGTAGATGTTGATCACGGGATCTCATATTTAACATTGATTTTCGTCATACACTAATTATAACGGATCCTACTGTAATTCCGCGCTGAGGAGGATCTGCCGCACTTAGATTTGTTACCATGGTACCGGTACCATACTACACGTAGACGATCAAAGTCCTTTTCATTCCCCGCAGTAACTAATGTCATTCGCAGATCATATATAACTACATGTGTGCATGACTACTTAAACATATGAAGCAAATTATCCTTGATCTCCGAGCTACTATCAGTGCATTCATAGCATCAATGCTCCTACGTCGACGCGTCTCTACCAACCAGCGGCGGCGGACTTTGCTCAACAATCTAACAGCAGCGGAGAAGGATTCTACTAGAACAATCCCACTTTTCTTAGATACATAGAGTAGTACTAACTGTTGAGGACAGAGGGTGTACGCTGGGTAAAATTTCATGTCTCTATCCATCAATGATGCCGGGAGGGTAGTACAGCACTAAGTGACCGTAGCACCTTGGCACAGGGCAGCTTTCGACATTCATGCGACGCGCCAAAATCCCTTGCCGCCTTGAGACTTGCAAATGTCAGGTTTAGCCGCAGCCTTCCGCAGCTCGGCGGCAGTGGCTTATCCTCCTCCAAACCGGCTCGTCGACCAATGGGTGGGAAAGTGTTTAGTACCCACTGCTACCAGCCACCCCCTCATACCAATTCTCCCTACAGAAGTCATAAAGAACATATCATTATATGCGAGACAATTCCATGCTCACGGTGATAGACGGTAGTACTGGCGAATTCTATCTGCTTAGCGAGACACGGAACGTTTCATCTATAGCTATCTAATTTCCATTGTGCCGCGGAAAATATCTCCGCAGAAACTACAGCAAGAACGGTCCGGGGTTCAATCCTTACACCGCACTTTCCAAAGTTTCTTGTGGCTGAGAGGTACAGCTATAAAATAAAAGATCGAGAAACAGGGGAGGAGTGCAAGGGTTTGGACGTGTGATTAACCTCTTCAGGGAGGATTTCAGGCACTAGATCTCAACATTTGGGTTAGAGTAATGACTCTGGCCAGGGTTACAAGAAGACCATACCAAGTTGTGCTGGTGACCAACCCCGAACAAGTGGTGTGTTAGCCAGGACGGGGAATTCCCGATCTTTTCTTTCCATAGCTGTATGGTAAATTCGTAGATGCGACAAAAAAAAGCGATCGTACGGAAAACTTCGCCGCCACCGGTCAACAAATGCAGCGATTTCAAGATCCAACAATAAACGACGCCGCGACTCCCAAGTCCTTGCAGCTTGATCTACCTTGCGTCTCATTACAATCATGGGAGCTAGTGGGACGTAATGAACGTAACCCATTCGCGGGACGGCATATTCCAGCCCAAAGAAGGAAAGGACACCAAGGACGAATTGCAGCTCACCAACATTTGCTCTCATTTATACCCGCATTTCAGTTGAAGCACCATTCATACATACAGGCAATTGAAAGAACAAGGCTTAGTCACTAACCAGTTCGTGCGGTTTGGTAAAATGCGCGTCTCCTAACGTAACTGCTCAGTCGGAGAATAATATGATGAGACGAATGGTTCGGAAATCTCCACCGGCGTTACAACAAGGCATCCCAACTGCAGTGTTGCACCAGTAGGGCTAGCCAGAAATTCCGTTACTGTCACCATGAATCTCGAACCCCCTCTTGCTGCATTTCTCAGAGTGGAGTATCAGATGAAACACACATCCTTATCATTTCAAAGCCAGTTTGTTCAATAAAGCCTCATTTCAGGATACGTGTCGTGGGGTAGAATCCAAACCACACGGAATAAGTATCTACACCTGTACAGAGTCTTTAGCGTGTGAAATATGGACTGACCCCTAAGGAGTTAATGGAACTCGGACAGTTAAATAAAAAATCAGCGTTGTTCATCTCATCACTTTCCACTGCAAGGAATTATTGAAAAGCCACCTCTTTGCTTTTTCTTTTCTTTTTGAATGTTATCTAACTCACTGCCTATTACATAGTTATACTTTTCCACAATAACGTGAAGGTCATAAAGACGGGGGGGGGTGAAAGTAGGGGAAACTTGCGTAAACCGAAGACAGGAATGTAACCCAAGATGAGACCAATACCAACGATTCCACAGCCGGGGAAAAGGGTATAAACCACCAAAGAAAGGCAAATACCGAAAATTCCACACAAACAGGACCACCAACGAAAGGAATGAAAAGTAGACCACCGAAAAGAACTATGAATTTCCAACACCGAGAATGTTATACCGCCAGCTAGCCCAATTCTATGTATATATCGTAAAAAAATAAGGAGAGTAATGATAAGAATGAACCCCGACCGAATAAAATCAAAGAGAAAACCCAGATTAGAATTAAAGCGCCATACCGCCGAAGATTAACCAGGAACATCACAACTTAGAATAATCCGAGTGCAAACTATATCCGTCATTAGCAATCGATTTTATCCACGGGGTCACAAGTGTACTTACCGGTAGCAGAACATGACATCCTACCTGATTCGCCAACGGCACAATTGCTGCAAAATCCATAATCAACCAACCCCTCGGCGCATACCTCGCCAGGTATATCATCCCTCCCGCAAGTGGCACCAGCAGCGCGTACATCCACTTGAAGTCCCTTACAATGCGATCTAACCCAATCCTGAAACCTGACTCTTCCAACTCCTTCGCCGTCGTCGTCCACTCCATCTTGATACTCAAAAAATGGCATAGAATTGCTTTGAGCAAGTGATAAGAAATACCACCGAAGAAGAGAAGGAACATAGGCGTCCACTTTATAGTTTCCACGAGCGACCAGAAGAAAGTTTGTTGTCCGAGACGATGCCGCAACATGGCGTATGCGAGAGGCGACAAGACGTTATAGACTACAGCCATACCGACGAAGATTTTCCACGATGCGATGTAGAACTGGTCAACGTTATCACCGAACCAACCTACGATTAAGTAGTTTGCGAGTGCGAGCGGGACTGCGGAGGCGATGGCGTAGTATGTACCGATATATGCGAAGATGGTGATCTTTGAGGTGATCTTGATGTTGGAAAAGAGGAAGCGGAGGAAGAGACGAGTGAACGGGCCCTTGTAAGGCCACTTATACAGAGGGTTAAACACTAGCTCGTTACATCCGTATGCATACTTCTCCCAACGTGCCAGCTCGTCGTAAATTGTGAGACTCACGCCTTCCTTGAAACCACCATTATGGTATGTCGCTAACCTGACCACAAAGCCCGCCATCTGCAGCCTCAACGAAACGTCGAAATCTTCAGACACGTGAGAGTCGGACCAGAATTTTGTTTGGTCGTCTTCCCTGAAGGAGATGGACTGGATTGCTTTCCAGCGGATGAAGGTGTTGTGGCCGACGAAAGGTGCACAATCGCCGTTGCCGACTGCGAATTGGATGGAAGTGTAAATTAGGTTGGTGAAGTAGGTAATGCCGTTTTCGAAGACGTTGTTGACGACTTGCAGGATGCCTGAGGCGTGCTGGAGGAGGGCCACTTCGGGACTCTCGTGCATTTCTAGAGCGCCAAAGAGGAGACAGTCTTCGGGCTGTAACAGTCAGCTCCTGTACCCAGGTAGGTACACCCATCTTTCGGCTTGAGGTGGAACTTACCACACGTGTATCACTATCAATAATAAGTATAATCTCTCCTAAGCGCACATTACCTGCCGCCCACGTCTTCCCCCCATCCCTCTCCACCATCGTATCCCTAGCCTTCTCATACAGCTCCTGCTCCTCGTCGATGGTCAGCTCCTCCTGAGTGCACCCCTTCTGTGTACACAGCTCCTCAATGAGTCTCAACATCTCATCTTCAACACGGATAGAAAAGTCAAGACAGTAGTTCATGTTCGACGCTTTCTTGAACTGTCCCTTGCGGAGGAAGAAGTTTTCATCTTCCGGGTCGGCGCAGTGAGCCGGACGGGAACACCAACCGATGTGGTTTAGGTCGTAGAAGGCTTTACGGGCTCTGGAGACAAGGGTTAGAATGAGTACCGCAAAAACCCGAAGTACGGCATGCTGGCATTGTGGGTGGGTGGAGTGTGAGGGCAGTATAGGGTGGTAAGACGGTAAGGAAAACTCACTCCTGCAACTCTGGCTTCACCAGCTGCATTCCATCATCATTGACATAAATGCTGGCGGTTCCACCTTTTTCCTCGTAGTACTTGACTGCAGCCAGCAAGCTTGTAACCGTCGGAATAATCACACCCTTCAGGCCTTCTTTATAAACTGGCATCTGTATAGTAACATGCGGGAGTTCATAGTCCGTGTACCGGTCTGGCTTGGGAGCCTTGCCAGAATAGTACATGCTGTTTCCTTCCACGCCTGACAGGGGACCGAAGAGTTGGAATAAGGAACCAGTGAGGACGATCATGAAGAACTGTGAAATGATGTCAGCGGGGTTGATGCAGGTAGTACAATAATCTTGATGTGGGAGATTTCATTGGCTACGAACCAAAGAGAATGTGGCGAACAGCGGAATGGTGGCAACCTGCATATCGTCAGCTTACATGTCTTCCCGAGAACATGACATGTGAACCCACCATTGCAAATCGCAAGTATTTTCCATCCAATCGGACTTCTGTTATAAGCTGCGCGCACCCTTATTAGCCAACAGTCAACCACCATCCCCCGGCTACATACCTTAGCAATACAAGCCATCTCAACCACCACAACAAGAATCATAGCACTCCCTATAATGAATGCATGTGTAAGCAGAAATGGCCGCTTTGGAGCCTCTTGTCCTTCAACCTCTGGATCAAAGGCTTTGTCTCCTTGTTCCTCACGGTCGATAGCGGATTGAATCACGCCGATTTTTTCGTTTGTTGCCGAGTCTATAGGTGTGGAAGCGGCGAGGGCGGATTTGGAACCGCGGTTGCCAGAAGAGTCGTATGGGCTAGGTGAGAGCATTCCGGGATTGGGGATGTGGGAGCCCCAGACCTAGATATTGGTTAATGGTCAAGGGCTCTCGAACTGGGATTAGGGGGACATACAAGTCCCAAAAGTCTCGTCTCAATATCGGTCCCATGGGCCAGAATCCCCTCCGCGCTGTCTCCCCACACAAGCACCATCTTCTCCTCCTTACACAAACAAATATACCTCTCCTTTTTGACCGATCCCAGGTCCTTGACACTGTTGATAATCGGCAGCACGAAACCCCTTGGGTCCAATGACAGCTCCGTCTGGAACGGCGTAATCTGCTGCAATAGTGCCCGGGTAATTTCAGAGCTCATTGTGAAGGCCACTGCTGCGCCAAGATCGTCGACAGCTTGGACGAGTGGGGGAGAGAGCATCATAGGCTCGGCAGTGTAGTCCCCTCCGGGACGGCGGAGCATCACGCCCAGAGAGGTGGTGGAGATGGTGTCGTCCTGTGGTTCGAGCCATTTACTCTGCAGGCAGCGGTGGTGGAGGAATTTTACCATCTGGAAGTGTTAGTGAGTGAAGAGACAAGAGCATCAAGGATGAAGAGAGGAAGACGAACAACATCGTGGCGGTCTTGCCCAGAGGCTTCATTGGAAACGATAGAGGAGCCGGTAGAGTCTCGCATAGTCAATGCTGGCCGCTGGAAGCGTACTACGGAGCCATAGGAGTCGCGGGTGTCGTTGAGATGGTCTAGGTTGTAACCCGTCGAAGAAGAAGCCATAACGACAGACAGTTAACTGATGTCACGAAAACGACAGACGGGAAGTCAATGGGTGTAAGTAGTGACTTGACTGGTAGAAGTCGAAGTCAATATTAAAGAGTGTGATGAGAGGAGGGGGACAAAGATCGACACGGATCCCACGGCAGCAAAAAAAAGATTAAAAAGATGCGCAGAGGGACAAAATTCAGAAATGTCTTCCGAGGTTACTAAATGTATATTAGATCTCTGGGACCTCGGAGAGTCGGGACGAGGCATTCATTAGCTTGGTTCAGCCGCATGTAAACCAGCTCATCGGTTGTGCTCCTGCGTTGTGCTATCTCTGTCTCCCCCTTGTGGTTGTGTTTGTGCTATCTTCTCCCTTGTCTATACCTATTCAAAATACACGATAGATTGCGGTGCATCATCAAACACAAATTATACGCCTGTCGTCTCACCGCCCAGTTAGATCTCATCGCGAGCGCCAGTTCTTTTCTGCACTCCCCGGCCCCTATCCCCACGCAAGCGCTGCCTCATACGATGGGTTGTCTGTATATGATAGTCCCTTATGGTTCCGAAATGTGCAGGTGGGACATCGATAGTCTAGCCCTACGATGCAGGGTATAATTCATTAGTTGTCTCACCTCCTCATGCCAAAAGTGGTAATACCGAAGTGAGCAAGTTCCGTATCAGCCACTCACTTCAATTCACTCATCACGATCCAACAAACGCACACACACCCGGCCACACACAAAAACGCTAAATCAAGAACAATGCACCCGGTAGGGGGGATGGAGAAACGACGCCTCGGTTTCTAAGTTTTCCAAAGATAAGAGAATGCACGAGCTCTCGCCCTACCCAAATACACAGAGCTTGCAGGGGGAAGCGAAAAGGGGCCGGGGTGTGTAGAGGAAAGTGCTCACGGTAGCTTCGGGAGCGGGCTGGGTTAGGGTTTCTCCTCTTCCTCCTACTTCCGATGCAGTATGTAGGTCTCTATCTATACCCACCTCAACCTACGCCGACTACTGCAATTCTGCCCCACTACTGAAGATCTGTCAGACAAGATGTCCAGCAGAAACTCTTTGCACACCCCACCGGTGGTTCTCACGAACCCCTTCGCAACACCTGTCCGGCTCTCGCGAACTCCCACCGAGTCTGGAAACAACTCTGCCCGACCATACTCGTACTTTCCGTCTTCGATTCCTGGTACCCCTTACCTTCCAGCCAGTCGAATGAGATACTGATGAGATCCAGGTCTTCCACGGCAGAGGAAGTTTAAGTCAGCGCGATTTGTTGGCGGGCCAGATGAGTCCGTTCCCTCTTCCTCTGAGCTAGGGTGTGGGATAAGTGAAGCTAATGGGGCGAGTAGCTACGAAAAGCCCTGGACTGCCAACCGCAATCCCCGCATGATATGGGAGCGCATAATCTTCTTCGCCTGCATCTTCATCGGCTTCGCTATCGGTGGGGTCATATGCTACTTCTCCTACACCTCCGTCTCAAACCATGAATACTGTCTCGTCCTCGAAGACAACTTCCAAAAAATCGACTCCAACGTGTGGTCCTACGAAATCCAGCGCGGAGGCTTTGGGAGTGGTTCGTTTGAGTGGACGACGAATGATCCAAAGAACGCCTATGTCGACAGCCAGGGCCTACATATTGTCCCCACGCTTACAACGGAGACGACAAATATCACACTGGACCAACTAACAGACAACTACGTCCTCAACCTGACCACCGCCAAAACCTGCACTACGGACGAAATCACAATGTGTTCTATCCGTTCCAACAAGACGGCGGGGCATATCATCAACCCCGTCCGTTCCGCGCGGCTGACCACCAAAGGTAAAAAATCCATCCTATACGGTAAAGTGGAGGTTGTTGCAAAAATGCCCAAAGGCTCCTGGCTCTGGCCAGCCATCTGGATGATGCCAGAAAAGGATGTCTATGGGAGTTGGCCACGGAGTGGAGAGATAGATATTGCGGAGTCACGTGGGAACTTTGGGGATGATTACACGGATGGTCGAGACGCGGTGATTAGTGCGATGCATTGGGGGCCGCTGCCAGAGGCAGATGCATTTTACAAGACAGCCGGGAAACATAATGTACGACGCACGGATTATAGTGAAAGTTTTCACACTTTTGGGCTAGAGTGGAGTAGGGATTATTTGTTTACGTATATTGATAGCAGGTTGCTGGTAAGTCCTCTGTTACCTTCCTCATCTTCGGGTGTTAATATCTTCACAGCAAGTTTTCTTCATCAAATTCCCTCTACACTACCGGAACATGTGGGACCGTGGTGGCTTCGGCGAAAGCGTCATCAACAAATCCGCACTCTACGATCCTTGGTCCCATACCGGAAAACCAAACACCCCCTTCGACCAAAATTTCTATCTCATCCTAAACGTCGCTATTGGGGGGACTAACGGATTCTTCAAGGACAAAGTTGGGAACAAACCCTGGGGAGATGGGAGTAAGACTGCGCCGAAGGAGTTCTGGGACAACAAGGCGCAGTGGCTACCGACGTGGGGGGCGGGGGACTCAAGGGGAATGACGGTAAAGAGTGTCAAGATGTGGAGTGAGGGGGCTTGTGGGACCGGTGGGAAGAGATGATAGTTGGCAGCGTATAGGGGGTAGGGCAACTTTCTACCCTCCAGGTAGTAGTTCTGAAAGTGGCGGGGTTACCGTAATTTTAATTTTTCTGCATATTTCATTATTATTGCCTCATTGCGTTATTTGCAGATCTTTTCCGCATTCCTATTTCTTTGACATTCCATCCCCGTTCAAACTGCAGCTAGAGAAAGAAACAACAGCAGCTAGAAAAGAAACAACAGCTAGAAAAGAAACAAGTCTCTAGTCTCCAACGTGGCAACCTGCTATGGAGTTAGGAATTAGAACAGTACATCGAGAGATACCATGCCGTCCATCCACTTCCCAAAACCGCCCAAAGAGACGAACTTGCACGCCTAACACTTTAGATGTAGCCGAAGATCTCTCCCAGGCCAGGGTCTAGATCGGGTGCTGCCTTGTACCTTGGATATTTCCGTTTTCGCCAGTGCAGAAATATAGTGTTTGTTAACCCAAGACTGGAGCCGAGCGGAACTGGGATCTAGGATCTCGGTTTTGGAGTAGATTAAACAGTTGGGAACGATATCAAGGGCCTAGGGTACTGGGGTTTGTTACTCTGGAGGCTCGCCTATATGAGCACTGCACACGTGGATGTTCGAATGGAAAGGTGCAGAGTTGTATATTCGGTTTCCACCGCAGGATACGTGCATGGGGGTGGCTGATGCATATATAATACCGAGTACCTGCATGGAGACCCCGGTTAGAGCGCGCTTCGGTAGTGTACCTGCGTGCGCTTCTGCACTTGCATGGGTCCTGAGGGACAGGGTTTGCGCTTCCATAGATTAGCATGCTTGTTTCCAGACTACTCCAAAGAGGGATGCATGCGTGGACATTGCGAGTCCCCGCTCTGCAGCGATATGAGTTCAATTGGTGCTGAACGATTGTAATCGATATAACTGATATATAATCGGAAGCCATCGTGAGAGAATGCCACTGGAAACGAACGGCAGTGAACGGGTACTCTCTCAGGATACGTGGACATAGATGTCGACAGGGGAATCTATTAGCCTCACTAGCCCTCGGGAGTCCGCAGTATCGAAGCTAGAAATCGCCGCTAGAATCTTAGCGGACGCCTTGAACAAACCCCAGGAGAAGCTGTACAACAATCGCGAAGTTTTGTAGCCTGCATAGAGAGGTATCTAGTTCCAGCTTTCAGTGTCAGTTCCTACCCTACACTCTAGCGCTGGCAGCACTAAAACGCCATCCAAGGCCACTAGCGCTACAGCGCTAGGCTAGTAACTCTGCTACATTCGGGGTATCCGAGCATAGAGATTCGCCTTTCCCATCTATTTCGAGATGGTATTCGAGTAACACAGCAATCTATCTAGCGCCGTCAGCACTTGCCATTAACAGACCGCCCTGGAGGAATATTAAAGCTGAAGATAGTAGTAGTTTTGCTGGGAAAAATGAAGGTTCATTCGGCAATCATAACCCAAAAAAAAAGCCATAGCGGCATGCCGTGGGTACGGGACGCGCACATGTGAGAAGCAGTTAGGGGTTGGGGTTTTGTAACCACACTGCGGGAAGTGTAAAACGCAGACCGCAGCTGAACGACTGGGATTACGCAGCACAATTTCATTTAAGATAGAAAAAGTGTAAAAACAACGTGGCGAGAGATAAGGAGAGGAATCAGGAAGAGTATCTTGGTGAAAAAAAAATTAGAATGCACAATTATCTGTAAGGCGACGGAGACATATTTGGAGCACCGGTCCCCTTTTCTTCGCCTGGTGTTGAGGATTGTCGGCGACACATCGTGCTACCGTCTTCGGAGAACACAGAGCTAGAATCACCACCAAATTACACATGCCCCGATGACCACCCCTTCTGACCTCAATCGGCTCCGAGCTCCCGTTGCATCCACACCACCACTGAGTTATCAGTGCATTATACCATCAATTTAATTAATATAGCCACAATTAGCATCAATATCGACGTATGTTTCCGTGTAGTGCAACATATAAATACAGGCTTCTCCACGCTCTTCCCCTCGCGCCTCGCTGAGAGGTCCGGTCTGGACGCTCGTTTGTCGAGCCATTATAATGACGATGTAATGCTTTTTGTGATCGGCGGCGAGAAACATGTACGCCGAGCCACATTTCACAGCAGAGAGTAGAAAGCGCCTTATGCGTAATTGGTGCTACAGGAAGAAGAAAAAAAGCGACGCGAAGGACCAACCACTGCAAGAGTGACCTGTGCCAGCAGAATCATGATCCTTCATCCTTTCCCTTCCTCCTCAGACGATTCCAACGGGGTCATCCCTTGTGCCACATGGCAAACGGGCCTAGCGCTCCCTCTTCTCCTCGAATCTCGCTGCGGGGGCCGAGTACAGTTCACCTACATATGCCCTTCCGTATCGCACTTGTAATCTTCACCGTGCTCGCCTTCTTCCCTCCACTTTCCGTCCACTTGTTTTGCCCTCTCCCGACCCGCCTATTATGGCGCCAACACGCTCTTTACACTCTGTTTCTTCGTCACTCTTTCACTCAATGTCTGCGTTCACTTGTTTCCTTCTGCTATCGTCTGTTCGTACCGCCTTGTTTCTGTAGAGCCGAGCCTCGGTATAAAACATAACTCATGAATGATAGTTTTCATTTTCCAATGCGCGAACTCTCAGCAAACGAGCCGTCTTTCTACCCACGACCCTCCCCGGCACTTGGAATTATCAAGGATGCTACACGTATGTACCGACCCGGATTCTATCCTAGACGACGATTGACAGATCGACGATCTATAGTGACAGCGTGGGCGCCCGCAGCCTTACGGGGGCAGCATACGACAGCGCCACAGCAATGACGGACAGCGCGTGCATCCAATTTTGCACTTCCCGAGGCTATAGCCTTGCCGGGACCGAGTACTCACAGGAATGCTGTAAGTTAGTTTGGGAAACCCTTGCCCTGTGGCGTCCGGCTGATGGAGGATGGAAGATTGCGGGAATCAGCTCGCTACCACGTCGGCGGTTTCGCCAGATGCGGATTGTAATATGGGCTGTTCTGGAAATGCTACCGAGGCTTGTGGTGGCCCAAATAGGTTGACGGTGTTTAATAGTGGTGGCGCGCCGGTGGGTGGGCCTGTCACGAATCCGGGACCTCCGGGTTGGTCAAGTGGTGGTTGCTATAGGTGGGTTTTCTACAGAATCGTAGTTTGAAAGTTCTGACAAGTCGTGTAGTGATGGTGTGGGTGGGCGTACATTGATCAACGGCATGGGCACACCCGGCGGTGGTGCTGCTCTGACCGTCGCACTGTGTACATCCGCGTGTGCGCAAGGGAACTACCTCCACGCCGGTGTAGAATACGGCGGTGAATGCTGTAAGTTCCTCATTTAACCCATTTTACTGGTCTTTTTCTAATTTTCCTAGACTGCGGCAATACATTTTCCAATGGCGGAGCCCTTGCCTCAAGCGGCTGCGATATGCCCTGTAACGGCAACTCCTCCGAATTCTGCGGCGGTCCCAACAGACTAAATATATACAATTTTGGCACATCAGCCTCCTCTTCCGTAGCATCATCAACCTCTGCAACCTCAACCTCTGCCGCCGCTGCCCCAACCGGCTGGACAAATCTCGGCTGTTACACCGACTCCGTTGCCGCCCGCACACTAGCAAATCCCATGTTTGTTCAAGGTGCGATGACGGTAGAGAAGTGTACCACTGCTTGCCAGGCCAGCGGTTACATCCTCTCAGGCGTCGAATATGCTGGCGAGTGTTACTGCGACAACACGTTCAAGAACCGTGGCGGCCCGGCACCAGACGGAAGTACCGGCTGCAATATGCCCTGCAGTGGAAATGCTGCGGAAATGTGTGGTGGCCCCAATAGGCTCAATATGTACTCTTTTGGCACGGTGACGTCCTCTGTCTCTGCATCTGCGACCTCGAGTAGTGCGTCTGCATCTGCAACTGCGACCGGACTCCCAACGGGATGGGCGTATAGTGGGTGCTACGTTGATAATGCCAACGGACGTATCCTTGCTACTCAGAGACCTGATGATCCAGCGCTTACTATCGAGTCCTGTGTGCAAGCGTGTGTGGGTCTTGGGTTTACAGTGGCTGGAATGGAGTATAGTACTCAGTGTTTCTGTGATAAGTTTTTGAGGAATGACGGGGCGCTGGCAAGTGCAGATACCCAGTGCGGGATGGCGTGTGGCGGGAATTCGGCAGAGAAATGTGGTGGTCCTGATAGGATGAGTATCTATTCGAACGGAACTCTTCAGACTTTCAAGCCGCCCCAATCTCAGAATACTAGCTTGCCTGGGAACTGGACGTATCAGGGATGTCTTCAGTAAGTTCTCCTACCTCGCTGGTCTGATTGGGTGTTAATGAATGATAGGGACGATGCTGTCGCAAGAACGTTCCCATACCAGATTATCATGAACGACAACAACACCGCAACCAACTGTCTCAGTCTGTGCTCCGAATTCGGCTACGGTGCCGGTGGAATGGAATATGGCTACGAATGCTGTACTCCCCCCATCCAAACAACCCTAACCCACCTTTTTACTAACCAGTGGCTTAGACTGTGGCGACGCCACTGATGTCACTAAAGCCAGCCGCACCCTCCAGCCCGAGTCCGACTGCAACGTCCCCTGCCCTGGTAACGCAACCACCATCTGTGGCGGCCCCAACCGCATCTCCTACTACACCTGGACCGGCACCCCACTTAACTCCTGGGACTTCGCCACCGGCAACAACGCAGGCCGCTACGAGTTCCTCATCGGCGGCGTTATCATCCCCCTCATCACTACCCCCGCCATCAACGGAAAAGTCACCTTTGTCGAAAAATGGGGAACCGGCCCACCAAACAGCACAGGCGCCTACGAGCTTGACGTCAGCGAAATCAACAACTTCACCGCCGCCTGGAGGCCAATGCACGTCAAAACTGACGTCTTTTGTGCTGCTGGCCTCACGTTGCCTGACAAAGTAGGCAGACAAATCAACATCGGTGGATGGGCGAACGACGCAACCTACGGAGTCCGTCTGTACTGGCCTGATGGCTCCCCCGGTGTTCCCGGTGTAAACGACTGGCAAGAAAACGTCGCCGAGGTCTCACTCCAAATCGGCCGATGGTACCCAACAGCCATGATCATGGCTAACGGCTCCATTCTCGTCGTCGGAGGCCAGGTCGGAGCCAACGGAGCCCCAATTCCAAACCTCGAGGTCCTCCCTAAACCTCCCGGTGGCTACGTCCTCCACTGCGACTACCTGCAACGCACAGATCCCTACAACCTGTACCCATACCTTGCCGTCCTTCCTAACGGTGGAATCTTCATCGCATACTACAACGAAGCCCGCATCCTCGACGAGTCCTCACTCAACACCCTACGTACCCTCCCCAATATCCCAGCCGCAGTCAACAACTTTCTTGGCGGGCGGACATACCCCTTCGAAGGCTCAGCTGTCCTCATGCCCCAACATGCCCCATACACTAATCCCTTCACAATCATGATCTGTGGTGGTTCTACGCCTGGGCCAGAGATAGCACTCGACAATTGCGTATCTATCTCCCCCGAGGTTCCGAATGCAAACTGGACCATCGAGAGAATGCCGAGTAAGCGGGTGATACCGTGCATGACTGCCCTGCCAGACGGGACGTATCTTATCCTCAACGGCGGGCAGCAGGGAAGCGCAGGGTTTGGTCTTGCCACTGAGCCGAACCATAATGCCGTGTTGTACGATCCGAGTAAGCCAGTGAACCAACGGATGACGGTGATGGCAAATACCACGATCGATAGACTTTACCACTCCGAAGCTGTGCTCCTACAAGATGGCCGGGTTCTCGTCTCCGGTTCCGACCCCGAGGACGTCCGTTTCGTCCAAGAATACAGAGTCGAAGTTTTCCTCCCACCATACCTTCTCTCCGGCGCCACCCGTCCCACCTTCACAATCACAAACAAGGACTGGACATACGGCGAAACTGTGTCCTTCACCACCTCCGCAACTGGAACCATTCGCGTATCTCTCCTCGGAGCAGAGTCAAGTACACACGGGAACAGCATGGGCCAGCGGACGATATTCCCAGCTGTGAGTTGTTCGGGTGGAAGCTGTACTGTCACCGCCCCGCCGAATGCCCGCGTGTGTCCTCCGGGATGGTTCCAGATGTATGTTCTTGACGGGCCGACGCCGAGTGTGGCCACTTGGGTACGGATTGGGGGTGATCCCGCGCAGTTGGGCAATTGGCCGCAGTTTCCGGATTTCAATGTGCCGGGTATATAAGTCTTTCTTTTGTCTGGTAGGTAGGGGGGGTTTCATGTATCTTTCTTTTGCAAGGTGTATTTTGTTCTTATTCTTTTGGATGGTTCGGTGAATCTTTGGGAAGGGAAGTTTTGGGACTTGGACTTAGGGTTATGGCACTCATTTCTATATCTTTTTTAGCCATTATGCCGAATTTTTTTTTTAATAGTCTAGTGAGTAAATAATAGTTCGTAGCATCAGCACATAGCCTTGGTAGTAGTGAGGCAAAAAGAATAGAATCACGATTGAAGATCAAATAGTCTATGTTGAGACGATTGCACCTCACTGTCGAAGAAGCGATCAAACGACAACTCCAAATCCAACAACAAATATGTATTATAAGCATGTCAAAAACCTTTTTCTTACGGCATTGAAGCAAGCTGCGCGCAAAAAACTGAAGCATCTTATACTCATTCAAGGTGTGTACATACTACAAAATCTTGGTTGGAGTAAGTTTGGGAGTACCGAAGGGGTGTGGAGGAACCGGTAGGGTGAAAGTGGGTCGGCGACAATGGTCATTAAACAAGAACCAGAAATGAGCCCCTATATACTGACCACGAACAATACATTATGCATGACCGACATGTAGGATGCCGCGAGTGATGCACCAATGATGGGTGGAGGCCAGAATCATGTTATAAATGGAGTAATCACTTGAGATGCACCGTATGGATGCATACCAGTACGCTGATACTTGTGTTCAGATCTTGAAGCACACACAGCCGGATGCAAAAGTGTTGAAAGATAACGGCACTTCACTATCGGAGACTCCATGACGTGCGACTTCGAAGCTTCATTCCCAGCTACTGACTGTAGCGGGCGAAGGATGTTGCATCGTACAGTGAAAAGCTAAAAGTCCTATAGTGCATAGAATGTCATGACAGACCATGGTGTTATTTACACAACGCCTATGCAGGTGTATGGCGTATCGTGGGAATCACATTATGCGACTATTCTATGGCGTAATTCCTACGGTATGTGGTAGTGTTCACACAAAACTAGTGTCACGCGGAAATGTACCACCTATCCCAAGTTTGCCGAACTGCGGAGAAGTTTCAACGTAGTGGGAATCCTACTATGCTTATTTGTGCAGATCGCGTGACAGGTTCTACTGCAGGTGTGGGTCACCTCACCGCTTACTACTACAGATCACACCACAGAGGTCCTGCAGCTGCTGTGGGTAAGCGTTGTGTTTAATAGCTGTCGTGTAATAGACACTGCCCACCTAAGATAAAACCCCGAACTGTGGTTGAGCGTAGTCTGCTCCAACGTTAGAAATCTCACCATGCTTATTTGTGGAGACACCGTTATAGGTTCAAGTATGGTCCCAGCGCCGCTTACCGCAACACATTACCTACATCCAGGTCCTACAGCTATACAGCTACGGTGTCCTATATCATGAGATTGTAGCGGGATTGAAACGTTGTTTAAACAATAGTTACACCTATCGTCTCATATCGCGACGTGGTTATTTGCTTTACATAACGTCACACCAACAACGTGTATCTTAAGGGAAGTATCAGCCATGGAATCAATCATCCGACTTCTTCGGCAAGACATGGACAGTAAACCCCTTCGAGTGATAGGTAAGGCACCCAAAGATACGCACCAACAGGGTGGTGGCTGCAATCCGAAATGGTTGCACCGCTGTTTCATAAATGTGTGGACAACATCACCCTGCATGTGTCGAGGCACTAATCGGATGATCGATGGGTGCCGATGATCCGTGAATGGGACGTCCCTCTCTACGCTCGAGGATAAAAACCGGAGATGACCGTGATCATAGATGATCACTCACCGTATATCGTAGCTATCCTGTTACTATATGATCTGAGAGGGAGTCGCCGATACTGAGATCGCCTAATTGACTCACAGGCTACGGACTCACAGTCGTAGACTCATCCACGAGTTTTCACTCGCCACCGCCACTGGTATTTGCAATCGTGAGCTTCCATGGACTTCCATGGCGTTCCAGGCTCTCATGTATATAAAGACAGAGATTTCCCTTAGATAGTAGAATAGACTTCGTCCGCTTTACATTCGTAACATATCCTGTTGCATGTGTACCTACATCGTGAGCCTCACAGCTCAGCTCCGTTTGATATGCAGTTGGTGTATGAAGATAGGCCTCAGGAGAGCGGCTCATATCAGTGCAGAGCAGCTCATCAGTGCAAACGGATATGCAAACGAATATAGATATGGATACGGATATAGACACGGATATGGATATGGATATAGGAGACAAGTCTGTATATATATGGGCCTTCTAGCCTCGAGAGATCAGTCAATCAACCAGTCTACAAAGCATCCAAAGTAACATATCCGGCTAGTTCACTTGTAGTACCTGTACTCGTAGCACTGTTTGGCGGTGTAAGTTAGAGGTCTTCTCCTTCACGGAAGTAAGGCCAGGGAAGGCCGAGTCACAAATCTGCTGTTTAGGATTTGTAGAGCTTTAGCTATTCAACTCGAGCTAAGGTTGCAGTACCTGATCGCAGGTACGAAAGCAAGGCCGTAGTCTCACCACTTTTGATGGTCAGTCGGTAGTCAGTGCGCAAGCGAATTGCTGTAAATACCTTCATTAAATACACGCTCTCTATCAACTAGAGTTTCTGTGGGTTTATTGCGCACTTCATATGCACTTATTTCCAGAATAATACTTAGGCCTACACCGTGTCTGATATTAGGGTCGATGGGGGAATTAATAGCGGTGTGTACTCCTGGAGTGCAGAGGAAGTGTGAACTTCGATACCAGTTATGTTACAGGCAAACAAAACACAATAACCACCATCATTTTTGATTCGCCACAGCCATATAATATTGAGCCATTCTTGGAGCTAGTCTCAAGCTTGACCTTGTCTGGCCAAAACCTAATAAATGCCGGGTTCCTCCCATCTCAGGTTTAGTAGGTGCAAATGAAGTGCGTACCAAATTCACAGAACCTCCCTACTAAAAGTCTCGGGGTCTTGCCCCGTAGCGTACATCCTCATTCTTGTACTCCCCCCGCTTTCCTGACAAGCAATACGTAAATTTTCCCCCTCCACAAAGTTACTTCAGTGGGACTATGCATGTTAGTCTCAGAGCCCAGCACTTACACTCATAGAATTTTGCATTCGAAAGTTTAGAGATTTACCCTCAATCAGGTTAGCGGCGCATGTATTTCCCCGTCTAGAATAGCAGCTACTTCCCCATAGCGGAGATTTATGACAAAAATACCCCCAAATAATTTTCCAGTTTCAGATTACAAACTTCCATAACCCATTTTGGGGCGTACCTCCTCCACAAGTTCGGAGTCGGCATATGACAACCCTGGCCCGAGTATTCTCTTACCTAATTAAAGAAGTGGTTCGCAAGGCGCTCGGGTAGGACGGCTTGGACACAGGTATTCTCTTACATAATAAGAGGAGTGGGTCGCATAGAGGGCAAAAGAATAAGCCTATATAACCAGCAGAGAAGAGCAAAAGAACAACTCTACAGGTCTCGAACATTGGTGTTTACAGCACTTGGCGTTTACAGCACCACTTTTTCGCATCATTTTCGGTAGCCTGTACCCCCTCCGCGCTATATGTCTGGGCACGTACTCAAATATCCCGACGAAATCTGACTAACAGTCTTCCCTAGCCAGCAATGGCATAATCAGATTTAAACAATCCCTCTCGGCTGGAGTCGGGATTCTGGTGTTCTGTGTCACAGTATTACTCAATAAACAACATCCATAGTTGCCAGCGAGATTTCGATGTGTTGTTTAGGATCTGGTCACCAATGATCACTCGACCCTCGAGGTTACAGAACTTGTTGCTATAGTACTTAGGGGAGAACCGTGTGTATATTCTATGATATAGTGAAGAGAAGGAGAGAAGAGAAAGACTCGATTTATATACAGAGAATCATGAGAGAAAACTTTGATGCTTCGCCACTCGCCACAGGATATGTAACAGAACTGTTCAAAGTAGAGATAGAGAAGCTTGATTGTGTATTATCTAAAAGGGCCACAAGGCCATATATATATGGTCATACAAGTGTGAATGCGTGCGTATGCATCTATGTATAAATCCGCCTGAATGCCTCAGCCTGACAGGAATCTCTGGCCATACGAGGCTCATCTCCGGCCATACGAAGGCTGAGATCTATTTATGCAATAAGAACATCGCTCTATATCACTCAGCCTACATCATCGAGTCGTGGTAATTATCTAGTCATGGTAAGGTATGCCCGTGGTGCATAAGGCATTATGATAGGGCACGGCTTCTTATGTATATATCGAAGTAGTACGTGGTGTACGGGATCATGTGCCTACCATGACTACTCAATCTATATACGTGCAGTACTGTACTGGCCATAAAGGTTGGGATGTCAGCGGTCAGCAAGGGGTGTCTCCCATATTTTTTACACGCTGTCAGCGTCAGTGACATTCCCACATGTATTCCCACCTTAAAACATCTGTCAGCTATATCCTGTCCCACAGAAAAAAGACTGTCAGCAATAGACCATGTCACAACCTCAATGGCCAGTACAGTAGTTCCTAATGCTCGTGGTAGAAGTAAGGTGTCTCACAGGGGTGTGGGCGACGCTCCCCTTTGGAAAGTAGGAACCAACACGATAGCGGCGTACTTATGTTTCTGTACTCAAAAGTGGTGAGGAGCGACTTAGTATAATTTATGGTAAGGAAGAATAACTATTCCGGGTACGGTGAACAAAAGACTGATTGAAAGAAGGAGAGCTAGAGATTTAGAACCTGGGTGTTTTGAGCACCATACACTACCAGCTAAACTAGGCATCAGTTCTTGTTTATTAAATGATTCGGTGCATCAATATGCCAAAGTACTCTCGTTCAGTGTTCCTAAGCGGCCCGGCCTCCATTCTGAAAGCCTGCGCTAAGGGCGGCCTGGCCCGGCCTGGGTCAGAAGCCGCCCAGCCGGCCGCCCGGCCTGCACGTGATTTAAAAACCTTCATCGGCCTGCATAAGCCTTGGTCTGGTTGATGAATGGAATACGGCAATGGCAGGGCTACGATGATTGAGTTGGATATGGTTGATGTTTCGTACTTTGGAGACTTTCTTAGTGAAGAAGGCAGAGAATCTTTCGAACAAAATATTCTGTTTAGGCTTAGTCCGCCAAGAAAAGCCTGCAGCCCTGCCGCCCGGCCGCCAAGAAAAAGCCTGCAGGCCCGGCCGGAAAAGCCTGCAGGCCCGGCCCTCATTTAAAAGCTGCTGCTAAGGGCGGCCCGGCCTGGCCGCTTAGGAACACTGATTGGCATATTTGATGTCCAATGTGAAAGTACTATACAAGGTGTGCTTTGGATGCTCTAGAGTACTGTACAATTGGATTTCCACTACATTCCATTCAGCAGATTGTTTCCAGCCAGCAGTGAGCTAACACATTCAAATCATATCTAGCCAGGCGAATCGGTCCTTCCAGATTCTCTTCAGCCAGGTGAGAGGCAGACCATCCAGATCGATTCCAGCCAGCCGAGACATAGCCAGTCCAGATTATTTCCAATCAGCCAAGACCGAACTGGTCCAGATTGTCTCCAAGCAGCTGAGGACTAACCAAACAAGATTGTATACAGCCAGCCAAAGTCTAAAATGTCCATATCATATCCTGACTCCTGACAGCTGCAAGCACCAGTCCAGATTATTCGTCGCCAGCTGAGAGCCAGCCAGTCCAAAATATTTCCAACCAGCTGACTGTTTACCTGGTTGAATCATGTCCAGTTGGCCTATTCAGATCGCGTCCAGCCAGCAGCCTGCCAACCTATACACATTGAATCTCACCAGACCATCTAGCCTATGAGAGTTCACAACCATCCACCATATCTAGGCAGAGCCATGCCCAATTACAGACTACAATTTTCTTACCTCAGAATCCACAACCAGTTTAACCATAGGACCTCGAGTTTCAGGACTACAACCTTGCAGGGCTTTCCAGTCCTGGTGAAACCAAGCTTCAAGCTGATTCTTCTTAGGGTGATGGAAGATACAAGCCATCCAAATTTGCTCAATGATTTGGAGAGGAATGAAAGTGTTGGGAATGCTGATCAGATTTGATGACACCAAATTATCCATTGCTTCAAAGTTTAAATTCCTCCAAGCCAGTCTAAATTCTCGCTTGCTGGTCAGAATTATAAATAAACCGCACCACCACCACCATCCACAGGGCCCTTCAGCTACCCTGAAACAGGCTCTAGTGATTCTAGCCTTGTTCCGGGAAACCATAGAGTAAGCAAAAGGTACACTGCCCTGGACTGCAGTGCAGGACTCTGAAAGCAGTGTTCCTAAGCAGCCAGGCCGGCCCGGCTTTGCATAGACCGGGCTGGGCCGCCCTTAGTGGCGGCTGGCCGGGCCGCTTAGGAACACTGTCTGAAAGATGACAGCCCTGCTGGATGGTTGAAACCCCTGCAGGCAGCCCAGAGCAAACCTATCCAGATCATTTCCAGTCAGCTGAAAGCCAGCCCATCCAGATCATCTCTGGCCAGCTGAGACACAGCCTATCTCCCATCTGCCAATTTATGTCAAAGTCACAAAAACAGCTGTTCAGCAAGCTTGGCTGGATGGAATTAAGATTGGACAATATTGCCTAAAATGAGTAGATCATTTCATGTCTAACAATGGTCCTTGTTGGACAATTGTTTGTGAAGTTGTCATGGGTGTGTGGTAGAAGTTTGAGGGGAAGATTCCATCAACCACACCATCCACCCATAATGTTGGGGGCGGCAAAGCCGTCACCAGTGCTAGTATATACATATAGATACCTGACTTAATAGGCTAACTACTCTATGCGTGACTGCATAGATGGTAATAGCTTCCCACATGGCTATGTACATGGGAGACAAGACGAGTTCTCTTACTGAATACAATCAACTATCCATGTACCAAAGTAACATTTGATAAAGTTGAAACCTCGGGTGAGAATTCATGATCAAATGACCAGCTGCTCTCTCACCCTACGGTTAAATGTACATTGATATTGTTGTTTTCAAGCGGCCCATATATTCTGCCTAGTGCATGAAAGGTGTTGGTTGTAGTTAGATGGCATCATGGGTTATCACTTGCACTAGACTTTGGCGAACCACCTAAATGTCTTCTAAATGCAGACGGAAATAACGCACCCCATACAAGTTATCTCCAGATTATTCCAGGACATGGCATCAACTCAGGGCACCTATCAAATGCAAGATATGGTAAGGCCCCCGCAAGAGGCTGAATGTATAGAGATATCCGTACTGCCACCCAGCGCCCCCGGCACCCCAAACAGCCAGTATGATGAGTCTCTTCAATAGATCCATCTCATACCGACTAGGGATGTTATATTCTGGTTCGGAATGACGGCAAGAATCACTTCCCGCAGGTAGTGCTGACGGATTCAAGCCGCACGATATGACACAAAATACTATCTCTTTCGGTCGGCTGTAGCTTGTATGATCTTATTACAGTATACGTACATAAACTAATACAAGAAAAAGAACTAAATAGATGGTTGGTGAATCCCACTTGTACCTAAACGGCTCCTAGCAATCCAGTGTATTCTATGCACCAAATGTCATCGAACGTGGTAAAACGTGGGAACAACAATGCACCCCATCTGACGAACTCACGGACGATTCTCGCACCGTTGGTATATTCACTTTATACACTATATGAAACTTGTAGTGATGGGCGTCAGCAATGTCAACCGTCCCGTCCGTCCGGGATCACTCAGGACGGGGACGGGACAGTGACACGCCGTCCGTCCGAGCGAGGATGGGGACAGACGGAAATGACGGCAGTCCCGGGGCAAATATCCGTGGACAATGGAATTCGCAAGTAGTAAAACTGGTTGAATTATTCAAAACCTTAAATTTACCCGTAGAATATACAGTAAACTCTATGCATTAACGTTAGTTCACTCATATCAAGTCATGTAAAACACCTAAATACTTAGTGTCAGTGGATGTCGGCCGGGACGGTGTTTTCGCCGTCCGGCGGTCCCTGGCCGTCATGCCGTCCTCGTCGAGTAAGGACGGGACGGACAGCCTTGGCACCATCCCATCCGTCCCGGAGAAATCTCGGACGGACCACCGTCGGACGGGACGGTTAACTTCACTAATAGGCGTGGGTCGACTCGAGCTTCGAGTTCCGATAATAAATATCCCAAATAGGAAGATAACAGCCAGTTTTCTCCAATAGTTGACTAAGTTGAGGCCAAACCAAAAAAAAATATAGGGATATACCAGATTGGTAGGTGTTGGATGGGTATCAGTGTCTAACTTCCAAATATGCCACGTTTTACAATCCCCAGAGCCCAAAGTAACGGGTCGGAACCTCATAACGAGTACACGGCAAAAGCTCAAGTCGACGCACAAGCTCAGCAGGAATATACTCGCCGAATTTTCAAGTCTCTAGACACCCTTGTCCATGATTAGATGACTCCGATAAGATTATGTCTTATCCCATTGTCATCTAACTTTGATGTGTAGCTACTGATCTTTTGATGTGCCGCCAAGGGCGCTTATGATCGGGTGTCCGGAGACTTGAAAATCCGACGAGTAGCTCGAGCCGACTCACCTACTGTTAGAGTCAGTTGGAGCTCCAAGGCTCGTGCTTTTGACTCGAGCTGACTCGGCTCACGCCCATCACTATGGAAGCCGCAATAATCCCCGAAATATTCCCCTAGTAGAGTAACTGGGTAAGGGATGAGGTGCAGAGAGATTAGAGTCCCTGCATCGGAATTATATGAAGTAATATATGCATTCACTAGCTTCTCGCATTCCGCCCCCGGTCCCGGTCCCTGATCCAGTCTTTGGTCAATCTCCAGATCTTGCTTGCAAGATCACTCAAAGTATACCACGGCCAGTGGCTGAGCTCATGAGCAAATTGCAATCTGTCTGGCGCGAGCTAGTGATGGCTGTTATATATGCATGATAAGCCATATAACTTGCGGTCAGTCATTTATGACCAGCAGGAGAATTACGTATATTATAATCATCCACCCTCAAGGCGCGGGAATAGCGGATTTAATGAATGATATCCGAGCTCCGTAGATCAATGGACGAATTAATGTTCCAGATGCTCACTTTATTCGCGAATTCGGTTCCAAGTGTGTTGACAACGAAACAAACAATGCAACAAACCGTTCAAAACCCTATATATGCCATTTTTGTGGGTGAGAACTTAATGTTGACAACACGTTCTAATACGCGAGATGTAAGCCTGTGCCGCCTCTGGCGGATAACTACTCGGGTCCTAACCTCATGATCGGTTAGCAGCTCTGCAACGTGTTGCCCTAGCGTCTAATCAGGACGACTGCCGAACACAGCGGTAAGGGTAGGGTATAACAATTTGTGTAGTTAAGCTAGCAGTGCATAGTGTTACAAACACCAGCTACTGAAAATACCAAGGCTCGACACCTTTGTGATCATTCTTTTGCTCTTTTTGGTGTAACGGTATTTAGTACGCGCAATATCACCACGCCAATTGTGGCGGTATTAATATGAAGCGGAGGTGAAAGCTAGCTAGCGCCCTTCACATCCATTATAATGTGGACACATTGCCGCTACTTAAAGTAAGATAGTACTGTCAACCCTAACTTTTTGTAGCGATGCACATAGAGAGATTCTATGGACAATCGTTCAATTTCTGGGCGGGGCAATGTGGACAATCGTTGCAAGCCATGCAGGGCGGTTTGGCGGAAATGTATTGTATTTTCTACATGTAGTGTATTACGGAAGTGAATTTCTTACCAGTGCGGAAACCCCGTTTGTGCTTGAGACGGGCAAAGTCGCAAAACTATCTCCAGGCATCTGGGTGTCGAGATATGTCATCGTTTCGAAACCTACAAGATGATGAAAACCATCGCATAATCAAGAACTAATTGCTTGGCCTGTTGATGCTATAAACACCTGCTGCTGTAAACACCGGGGTTCGAAACCTCATAGAGCTACAAACGCGAGACCATGGGTTTAAAACCTGCAGTGCTCTAAACATCAAGCGTTCTAAACACCGGGGCTCGAAACAGTCTCGATTAGCCGCTCACCCAACAAGTTGTTGTGAAGCTTCCGCGCAGCGGGAAAAAAGCGTCTGACCGAGACTACGCAACACCTAAGGTGATATAAACGATAGACCGGTAAATGCCAAGCCTGGGTTTAAAACCAGTGGTGCTCACTTTCCCCTTTGAGATGTAAATCTCAGCCCGAAGAATGTGTGTCTCCAGCAGTCCAGTCGATTGCGCGAAACTGCCCTTGCCTATCCTCTTGCTGGTAATGTGTCCCAAAGCAAATGAAAAGACGCTGGAACGTGAGTCAAGGATGTAATGAGCTCGAAGAGAACAAACCGAAAGTCGAAGCGGAGTAAAAGTACCTTCAAAGCGAATTAAAGAATGAGACTCCTCAGCTTAGCAAATATGTGGACAAAATAACTAGGTCTTCGTACTGCACACAGTGAATACTTCATCAAATAATTCCAACCATTCGATGATGCAGTTTGTAATAGCTAGTCTCGTTCCTAGCTATCGCTTATCTTTGACTTAGCGGAGTGTAGGACGTGCACTAGCGGGTGTTACATTCTATTGTGAAGACGAAGTCTCTTAATCTATCTAAGGTACAGTCTTACATTTATACACATGGAGAGTCTGGATGTCCCGCGGAGATGATGGAGTAGCACTCATGTTACATATACGGTGACAATGTTACTTTAGATGCTTTATTGACTTGATTGATTGATCTCTCAAGGCCAGAAGGCCCGTATATATACAGATTTGTCTCCCATATTCTCAGCCATATTCGTCTCCATATCTATCTCCGTTTGCTCATTCATTTGTACTGATGAGCCACTCTGTACTGATACGAGCCGCTCTCCTGAAGCATATCTTCATACACCAACTGCATATCAAACGGACCTGAGCTGTGAGGCTCATGATGCAGGTACACATGCAACAGACAAGTGACTCAGAGTGGCGAGTGACTGAAGAGTGGCGAAGCATCAAAGTTTTCTCTCATGATTCCCTGTATATAAATCGAGTCTTTCTCCTTCCCTCCTTCCCTCCTTCCCTTCACTGTATCATAGAATTAACGCACACGGTTTTCCCCTAAGTACTATTGCAACAGTGGGCATGGTTACATGATTCGAGTGATGGGCCATGACCCGCACAACATTTCCCAGGATAAGGAGTTCGGGCATACCACGTTCCGACAGCCGAATATCACATCTACCTAGGTAACACGGCACAGTAAAGACAACTGCAGGAAGCAGTTAGCTCGTACGTTACTTTTACTTCGTCTGAGTCCCTAGTCTTGGCGTTCTATCAGCGAAGCATTACCGATCCCCTGGACCCGGGATAGCAATGGCAATCCCGCAAGATCCATGAACCGACCGGTCGAGCCACCAGTATCATGATCAATATACCCCTAAAGTATGATACAAGTGAACCCCACGTTGAAGCAGTCGTAATTCTTTCTATTATTGTTTCTTGGCAGTCAGCCTCCATTAACAGTTGAACTTTGCTTCTTGCTGTCGTATCCCGGACGCGCACAGACATGCACGACCGCAACGCTGAGGCAGGGAAATGGCATCCCTGTTCGCTGCCAGTGAGTTAGAAATACGCTTGGTTATTTGCGTTAAGAAGATTAGATCGCCAAGCCGAACTAGTGGAGCATGGTGTTGAAATTACCGGACGCCGGTTCAAAACCCGTCTCGGTACTCCAACAGTCTTTTTCATCTTTTCACTTTTGTGTTGTCGACAGTTTATGCTAAGAGACTCTTTTGATTGATTCGAAGTGTGGATCCCCGGTTACAGTTGTACTGAGCCGAACGAACGAGAGGCAGAACGATTGGACCTTGGGATAAGTATACTACACTAGACAAAGAACCGTTGATTCCTAGCAGCTACAGAGAGAGGGTACTTCTATTTCGGGATGGAACATAGTTGAGTGGGAACTGAGGGAGTAGGGATGGGGGATTAAGGAGTAGTGAATAGTAGAAACGGTGGACGGCGCCGGCTGGCGCAGCATGGACGACCAGACGTGAATGATGATGGTACTAAAGCTAGAAACCAACAAAATCTCCAAGTACTTAGTAAATGAACATATTGAACCGGGACGGGGCCATATATATTTTTCATGCTAGTTGTGCGTTGCTATAGAGGACGGCCAGATTCCATGAATTGAATTCTAAAGTCCGACTCGGTGCGACTTCATGGATGGTCAGATTTCATATATTGTATACATAGAGCACTTTATAAAATCCGGTTCCATGGATTGTATGCAATTCCATGGCAATTAGTAGAACTGGACCTTGCATAGACTATCCATGATGTTGCATACGATCCGTACGCGTGCGACTTTACCTTCCATGGACTATCCATGGAGTCGCACGCGACTCCCCGGAATGAGTCCGCCCATTGAATCTCACACACAATCCATGAAATCACAGAATAGTAAACATTCATTCTGATGCATTTTGCGAAGGACAGAGTATGGTTGGGGACACCTAGAGTCGGAGTATTGTGGACATTGGTTTGGCGCCCAAATATTACCTAAAATGGTAATAATTAACCCCAAAAATAAGGTTAACTCAGCCATCAGGTGCCAAGATATTAGTTTTTAACTGCCAAGAAGCCACAATAGGACCTTAGCATTTCCATTTTAGGTAATAAAGTGCTATTATTGGCACTTTATTACCATATAAGGTAATTAATAGGGTGGACATTTGGTCTGGCTGCCACACAAAACCCAACTTTCCAAAATCCAATAGCTCCACCACCAATGCCTGGAAAAATAAAAGCTCTCTATAGAGTTGTAGAGAAGACAGCAATGAAGCGATCTATAGAGAAGAAAATTAAAAAAACTTTTTTGTGGTGGAGTTATTAGAGCTAGAAAATGAAGCTTAAAACACTCCGGATATAGGCGTCCCCAACCATACCTGCCCGAAATGGGGGTAGTAGAATTCCTTTTAGTTTGTGTAGTCTCACTTTTCGCGCTAGTGGGCTAGCTAGAGTGTTTGACAAACGATATTTCGTTTCTGGGTACAGAAATACCGAATTATATATGAAAAAGAGTAAGGAGCAGAGAATTGCGTATACGTGCCGTAGGGCTGAAGCTCAGGATATTTTCTGTGACAAGAGTAGCATAGGCAATCACTCGTGTTTACTTTTTAGGCGCCGCCAGCAGATCGCTTCTTTTTCTAATTGAGTTGCCTGCATGCCATGCACAAGTGAAGCTTATCTGGGTTGACATTGAACTGTTGTTTCATCCGGTTGGAAATCACACCAATTCAGTGCGCAATCTGGAGAACGATTCGCTAACTAGGCCATTGCTAATTCCACTTAACACACATTTCTAGCGTACACCAGCATGTATATACGTCAGCTCTGAGTACATAATCAATCCCTCATATATGTGGAGCACTTCATCTCCGCTTCTGCAATGCCCCAACTTGAATCACCCGACCTGCATCATCCACCTGCATTCGCACACCACAATCCTCAAATCTCGTCCCATTAGTGTAAATTGCGACTCTGATCATAGGAGTAAAGGGCGGTATTGTCTGATGGTTTAAATGGTGAGCACCTTTGTCAAGTCCGAGGTGTGCGGCCCGTAAACTGGACGGAGCAGATATATCGGGAGTTCGTGAATGCCCGAATTCTGTATAGTGTATCAGTTATCAAGCCAAGTTTCGGAATGCTATATCGATAGATGAACGATCATGAACATCACTGGACACTAAACGCTGTCTATACGAATTCTACGTATAAGAGTATACATTGTATAATATACGCACCTCCGGTCCCACTGATTTTGTATGAAAATAGAATATGTCTGTTAGAGAATCTTTATAAAACTTGCTACATTTTGGGTAGACGGATTATTTGCACCCTGAAAGCCTTCCATCCTGGATATCAATATCACGTCCTCAGAGAGTCATATCCTTGCAAGCGTAGAATAAATTACAAAGATCACTCGCGCCGAGCCACAAAGCGCACAAAACCTAAGTACTCTACAAGATTAAGAATCCCCAGTCTAGATATATTCTTATAGACAACGTTTACTGTACGCAGCTTGGGGAACGTTGCGTGGGGGGTTATATGGCGCTGTAATTATGTCATATGAGTGACGTAGAAATAAAATGCTGCAGATATTTCTCCGTTCCTACCTCCGAGTGCGCCCCCTTCCTTTCGTGCTCAGTAAATTCCCCGGTAGTGCGTTGGACGTGACCCCCGTTTTCTCTGTGGTGGCCTAAAGGCAAATTAGTGCCCTAGTCATAGAATTTCTCAATAGTAGCTATTTCAATTATAAGGATCGACTTGAAACAAATAATTTCATGACCAGGCCTAGATTTCATCATCGGTAGTGCCAGTGGTTGAAATGGGACGTTACCTATCACTCGCCACATCCACATACAAACATACAATACCAATAGACGAGGTTCGAAAGTCATCGATCATCCATGATTTGCGTTTGCGGCTAGAGTGTCGTTTGAAACCGGTTCGCAAGCAAAGCTTTTCAGCCGCTATTACCATACAGAACCTTTCTAGGACGAAGTAATATACGAGTACTGGTGATAACAGTGAAAACTGCTCAAGCTAGATATAGTTAAACGTGTAATGTCTAAAGCTTAGAGGTGATAGTGTGTTCTTGCTGTCACCACTCATGATAAGGACCAGTTGGCCGCTCTCCAGCTACCGAGTGCGAGGCCGAATCTGTTACCTTGCGTCGATCCATAAGCAGAGTTGGTTATTGTGAGGGCCGTTCCAACCTACTAGTTGGTTCTGTGCATGCAGTAAGTGTGCCTTTGCGTCGGTTTGTTCCCCAAAACCTGCATTTGGCACACACAGTTAACCAATTATAGACGGTCATTCTTCTCTCGGACAATCGAAGTTCGCCGATTACAACTAGCCCCAGAGAAATGCTCTGCAAGACGCCAAAGATTCCAAGATTCATACTCGTTCCCTATTGGCAGAGAAATCAGCTGATTATTCGGCATCGGTATTCCGGTAACTGCAGGACAAGTCCACCTGGAAAAGCGGGTTTCTTATCTCTGCATCAAGTAGGAACAGAATAGCTGTGATGCACGGACGAGAATGCCGACTCAGGACTAGAGAGACAGACAACGTAATAGTACTCATCACGTACAGAAGGTTGTCTAGTCTTTGTTTAGACATGGACATTGTGACGAGGACGAATGGCTATGTTTGATCGCCATTAAGTGGCATAGCCGGTCCCACACACGTACTTGTCATTTCCAAAGCGTACCGCGGAAGATGTTGGGAGGTGACTCCAAATAGAACCGGAACCATGTCAACGCCGAAGATCTGCATAACATGTTTCCCCTATGGTACCGCGGGTGGATACGACGATGGAGGGTTAGGGTCAGCCTCATTGCAACACTCGGTGTAAAAAATCGGGACGCTTTAGTCTCTGTTCTCATAGGAATTTGTACGGGTCGGCGCCCGGTTTTCGGGTCTTTCGGTTTCAAGACTAACTTGCACATACCTAAGCCTGCATTCCAGCCCTACGGTGACTGAGAGCTTATATCGCACATACATGTGTTGCAGGATTGGCCACGACGTCAGGCCTTCGGAAGCCACTGTTTCGCGATGAAATGCACTTCAACTCAACGTACACTAACCACTGCTGACCGAGGTCAAGTAGAGATTTAGAAATTTTCAGGCGGCTTTGTTGTGCAGTTGATGCCACAAATCACCAGGTTTATTCGTAGTACGCCTTTCCATAGGTAGCCGCCAACCGCTATCACCTCCATGTTATTTCATATGTAAAACCAAGCTTTGAAGCCAAGCTTTGAAGCCAAGCTTTGAAGCCAAGCTCCAAGCCAAGCTTTTGGGTAATCTGATCAGCATAATAAAAGCTTATCTCTACTACAGATCGCGCTAAACTGCGCCAAGCGTGCAGGAGACAGAGAGAAATTGTACCCCAAAACCCACTATCTGCAGGCGAGGGCATCACAGTAACAACTTTTACTGTGGCTTCTTGCTGTCGGGCGGCTACATTTAATATTAACCTTCAGTTTTGTTGAGATTCATCGTCGGATGAGTATTCGCCAACGGATGGTAGATCACCGAGGCCGCGTAATGCTTGCGGAAAGTGGCTGAAACTAACCTAGAACGATGTGAACGATCACCGATCTGTCATTTGTTTGCCATTTCAAGAATGTTATGGTTTTCAGTACTAAATCCGTACACTAAGTATCTCCCTAAGTTGTATCAGACGCGTATGAAACTCCGAAAATACTGATGTGCAAAACTCATGAAGATAACGGGCGGGTATCTGTAGGTTAAGCACGTGTACCAGCCCCCAATGGGTTTATGACGGGATGATTTGCAAGCTTATCGATAGGTATTTTCAACAAGTCAGAGCACAATTGGCAGACTAGGTGAAAATTTGAATCACTGGGACGCAGAGAGCGTCTTGTAGCCTTCGTGAGACGTTAGCGAGATATATAGTTCGAATACTATTGTGGGCGGCACTGTTCTCAGGGGATCACGATTGCAATTACTCATCCAAACCAATTCTTGAAAAAGTAGGTTTTGAAGTTAGTTGTAAACACTCTACATCTGTAATCAATAACCGTTGTTAGACCATTAAGTGTTGCCGGGCAAGGCGAAATTCTGTGAAGTGAGTAACTATCATGCGGCCACTTTGGAATTCTGGAAAAGGCCTGGAAGGCGTTTTTGACAGTTGTACTTCAAGCGACATCGGAAAGACCGTCTTAAAAGAAACCTGACTTTTCTTATAGCATGCAGTGTGTCATGCTAGAAGTATGACATTGCGACGGGGGCTTTGCTGGAGGTATAGAGAACAAAGAGCCGAGCGCATGCATATGCCCTGCATGTTCGGTAAATGTAGACGGTATTGTTTGCTGCTTCTCAGGTACTGTTTGGAAAGTAATCCCGCAAAAGTGTACCTTATCTCTGTTTTTTCTTTTTGACGTATGCATCTCAAAACTTCTTCCTTGTATGCTAGCGTCAGCTTCTGACCCATACTTATAGCGGCAGCGCGGCGCAGGAAACACTGCCGTCGACAGCGGAAAGCTGAGTTGGAGAATGTTGGGTAGATTCCAGGGCTCTTGAGGTGTATTTTTGTGATAGATCTTGATTGATCCACTTAGCTAGAGGTTGACCGTTGTACTGAATTAGAACTGACGTAGTAAAATCATGAAACAGACCCAATAATTGCGTAACAACCGAGTGAAAGAAGTTGTATAAATATTATCCATTGTTACTTGGTTTTTCAGCTGAGCTGTGTGTTATGATGGGTCGTGTGAAAAGTTGTTCGAATGAGGCATGATGGCGTTGTTCCAACCACCGATGGAACTATGCACCGATTCACCAGGCACAAAGAAGTATTCAGTGTTGAAATTTAGAGAGAGGAAATGTCAACAAGGAGGTACTTCTCCACTGTCAAAAATACATGTATCTGAACATTCTCTACATGGTGTGTTATTTCTCCAAATCCTAGTACAGTTCCTGAATCGCGAAGTACACCGATCCTATCTTTCGCAGTATAGAATTGCTTCAAAATGGAGAGAAGGATTTCAGTGGCGCTATCGAGGCTTCGCTATTGGTGCTCCCGTTATGCCACTGGAGGAAAAGCAATTCGGCAAATTAAAAGCGTAGATTGTTTAACTCGACATCGCTTTCAATTCCCGATTCACGATCTCAGGAGCTACTCTGTAGTAATGGTACTGCGCTCGTGCAGTGCCTTACTCGTGCAAATACCATCAAATGGTACCTTACTGATGGCCAAACTTTATCCTTGTATTGAATGAAAGTCTACGGTACGTACCGCACGGATACCTATCGCCAACGCGTGTACTACACACTTTGAGACGCCTTGTGAGATTAGTCGCCCAGCGCACTAACAGGTTAGTTCGCCCACCACATGCCAATGCTGATGTCGTGTGCCTCTTTCCCCGTCCTGTCCTGAAACGGCACTCCTTCCAACATATTCTTCCGAAGCCTAAGCACTGTTACACCATGCTAAGGGTCTTACAAGGAATTTATGTACAAACGTTTATCATCGGGGTATGGAAGGTTACGGCCATTTGCCCGGGCCGTATTATAGTCTACCCACCCTTCCGGGAGTGTGCAGGCGGTCTATTTACTCCATTTGCGGATGCATTGCTTGTACCGCCCTGCGATCTAACCGGGTACTTGTAAAGACGATGTAGACAACACCCCGAATGAGTCCGCAAATTCGTCATCACTTCGGACACTCGCTGAGTATATCGTTAGGGTTGTTCCTGCAGGTTCCCAGTGTAAGAACACTTACCAGTTGAGGAGGAGCACGAGACATTGGATATCTACTTTAGTATCATGTTGCGAGACGTCCCAAAATCCTTGACACGGTCAGTCGCAACATGATGCCTCCTTGTGTGCTATACTATATTTATCGCTGACGCAGCAATTAAAGTTCAATCAAACGCTTCCCAGCACTGGTCCAGGCCTGCACAAATCTTCTCTCCTTTGTTTCCGACTAGCGCTCCGGAGGTGAAACTTGTATAATCCGGGCTTAACAGCTAATTCATCGTCGGATCTTCAATGCATCCGCGGTGTATCGAGTGTAAGATCGGCGTTCTGAACCCCTGGGCCAGACTCTGTCCGTTCATGGGAAGCAACAGCAATGGCTTAGTTAACGTTAATCGAGAGCCCATTCATATAACGAGCCTTGGCCCGGCGGGCTGGTAGATATATATTGGAATCACGAGCCGGTCCTCGACAGTTTTTCTCAGCACATTCTTTCAAGATATTTCTTCTCAGTTTACGGGCCGTTCTAGCCTAGCGCTGCTTTTGACACTATTCAACCTCGAAATATCACCATCAATAAGTGAACCGTCTGATTCCACGGGCTAGTTTGCGAGCGAGGCGAAAACATCTCCGCCAGAGCGCGAGAGCAGCCACCGACATCATTTAGCCTGATAATTAGGATATTACGAGTTAAACTCATTCAAAACGATGGCCCCATATAATAATCGTCACACAGCTCCACCGGCTCTTCTGAAATCCTTCCGCCAGAGTCTCCAATTCGATGGCGAGACGTATTCATCTCTTCGATATCCGGAGCCTGTTTATGTCAATCTCCCCATGGGAAGGTTAAGGGAGGGTTACGAAAGAAGCACTGCAACAAGCACACCAACGGACTTCTATGATGAGTGCGAAAGCGAGACAGAGGGATGCGCGGATTCGGAGTTGGGTCTGGTAAAACAACAACCACCACCGTCGGATCATCTCTTTTCCTTGAACAAAAAGAAGGCCATAATATACCTAGTGGCAGTTGCAGCACTATTCTCCCCGCTTTCTTCAAACATTTATTTTCCGGCTCTTCAAACTATCGCTAAGGTAAGTCTGACTTTATCCGGTCTATATTCCCACAATCTGACCCGTTTATAGGACCTCCATGTCTCGACAGCACTGGTGCAGACGACTGTCAGCTCTTACATGATTTTCCAAGGTCTAGCGCCTTCGTTCTGGGGTGTTAGTCTTATTCCTCAATACTCTCTTTGGTATCCTCATTTCTAATACTCTGACAGCCGCTATCTGACATTAAAGGACGACGGCCGATACTCATTGCAACGTTCTCCATTTACATCGGCGCGAATGTGGGACTTAGTCAAGTGCAGTCGTTTCCGGCACTATTTATACTAAGGGCTTTGCAGGCCATCGGTGGTGTCAGTAGTTTATCGATAGGTTCGTAGGCTGCATTTGATGAGCACCGGGAATGATGACAATTGAGATATTGACATACGGTATAGGAGCTGGAGTAGTCGGTGATATAACAACTAAGGCAGAAAGAGGAGGGCTGATGGGAGTTTTTCAAGGGCGTGAGTATATCAGAGGCACCAAGCTCACATTACTCCAGACAAGTGCTAATGCACTTTTGTGTAACAGTCCAGATGATGGGTAGATCTTTCGGCCCAGTACTCGGTGGTGTCTTATCCCAATTCGGCGGATTTAGGTGAGTTATTATCCTGCCTTATGTCTGTGATCTCTAGTTAACCGCTGGTGTCCAGATCAATCTTTTGGTTCCTCGCCGGGCTTTCAATGGCTGTCATTGTGTGCGTCGTTCTGCTGCTCCCCGAGACTCTGCGACCCATTGCCGGCAGAGGAGAGGTTAGGACATCCGGAATCTACCGGCCGCTGGCCCTCAAATCTCCTCCGTATGCAACTGAAAGAACACCAGCCCCTGGTACGGCCAAAAAGGAAAAGCTTACATTGTCGGCGTTTACTGCGCCACTCAAGTTTGCTATAGAGCCGGATGTGTTTGCATCGTTGCTGTTTGGAGGTGTAGTGTACGCTGTGTATTCGATGCTGTCGGCCAGCACTACAGCTAGCTTACAGACGATTTATGGATTGAATGATTTGCAGGTTGGGTTAGCATTTGGAGCTAACGGTATCGGTTGCGTCCTGGGCTCCATTAGCACCGGCATCATTGTCGACCGCGATTACAGGAAACTCATGAAAAAGCACGAACGGAAAATCAAAGAAGGGTTGATGCCGGCTGATCCGGATTTTCCTATTGAGAAAGCGAGGTTGCGTTCTGCATGGATCATGATCTTGATTTTTGGATTCTCAATATTTGGGTATGGATGGGCATTGGAAACAAGGGAGCATTTGGTGGTGCCACTGGTGTTTCAGTTCCTTGGTACGAACAGACAGGACTTCCCTTTGCGCGAAATTTGGCTAATGTGGGAATAGTTGGATGGGCGAGTACTGGAATATTTAATATGAACAGCACTCTTGTCGTCGACTTGTTCCCTGGCAAATCGGCCTCGGCTACCGCTGTTGTAAGTGTCATTCCTTCCTTCCTTCCTCAGTAGAACCCAGATGCTAACATCACTACAGAACAACCTAATTCGCTGTGGCCTCGGGGCAGTCGGTGTGGCTGTGATAGAACCACTAATACAGGCCGTCGGGTCAGGTTATGCGTTCTCGATCTTAAGCGCAATAACGTATGCTGCTAGCGCATTAGTGTGGGTCGAACTGAAGTATGGTGGGGGATGGAGGAGGGAGCGAGAGAGGAGACTCAAAATAAATGGAAATTAGATGCATATCACCCTATCGGGCGAAGGCTTTTCGTAACTGTCATTATAGATTTAGAAGGTTTAGATATCCGTTCGTTTAGATATAGCTTTTTCATTTGGGGAATTTGGAATTTAGCGTTGCAGCGCTGGTTGGGGGTTATTTAGGAGCATAAAGGGTGTAGATACATAGTGTTTGTTCATCCATATTCGTCCTTATTAGTAATTAGGGAAATTGGATTCCAGCTTTGCTGGTTGATCGGTTGAGAGCATGCGAGTATCGTGATTGACATCTTCTGCCGCAACTTCGGTTCTCATAAGCGCCACCACGGTCTCTAGTCTCGTCTGAGGGCCATATAAACTAACCAAGCTCAGACTCGTGCGACCTAGCCTAAGCGCTTTGAAAGGCGTCTGTACTATCGAATTTCATAAATGCCTCTAGTAGCGCTACAGGCCGCTCTTCAGGCGAATAGTTATTAACGTTTAAGACGCAAGACCCCCGGAACTGGTAGAATTGTGACAAAATCAAGCGGCTATGTGTGTTTCTGCCATCTACAGCATTGCGGAAGGCTTGTTGGGTGATTTGAACTCAGCTCAAAGTAGTACCCAAGCCAAGGGTGACTCGTTCATACTCTGCTTGGCCTCGCCCCGCATTAGACTTTCGCAATCCGTTATCTCGAGAGGCCGTATCTACCCTATCTCTCGGTGCTTCCGGACTTCCTTCACTACGCTGCATCGTTATCGTGAATTCAAGAGCTACATCTCGACGATTGTGATAACAGACGTTGGTGTGCGACGTCTCTTAGATAGCAGAAATTGTGGAGAATGTTTAACCCCGGACTACGAACTATGTCTTAGGTTCAGGATTGTATGACTGGATAGGTTGTGGAGTGACCAGTCATGAAATGCGTGTTGGTTGTAACCGAGTGGTTGGGTTGTAACGCGGCGTTCCCCCACACGAAGCGAAGGTGCGTGAGTTCCGGGAGTTTTGGGTGCGTCGGCTGTAAAAGCGAGTGAATACGACAACCGGTGCCCTCGTACTTGCAGTTGCTAGCACTGAGAATATTCGAGCTTTACAGATGTCTCCATCATATTTCACCCCAGGCAGATTTGAGTTAACTGGAGAATAGAATCAGTAAGAAAATCAAAAATATTTGCGACTCGAGTGAGAGCACATGATGTACTTTCGAGATGAATACGATGGGTTTATATCCACAGCTTTCTGCCACACCTCTTAGAGAGCCGATCACATGACGAAATTAAGAAAAGCAGTAAAACTCGGCTATGAGGCCAGTAATACTATAGACCGGTGTCTCAAACCAAGTGCGAGTAAAAGCCTTCCTTCGTAGGGAAGTTGTCTGCCGAATAAGAAATGAATTGCAACCAGATATAACTTTCTTGCCAAATCCTGCCCAAGGCAGACTGTTGTGCCATAACTGGAGGGAAAAGGGGTGAGTATGAGGATTCATTCGGCTAATGAAGTCCACCACTATCCTGTGACTTGACAATATGCAACCGAGTCAATCCGTCATCACGTGGGTAACTATTCGCTCTCTTACACTGCATATTCTTCTGGTAGATATGATGAAAGTTGATATTGGATGGATCTATACGATGAGATCGATTAGGTATATGGATACTAGCCGCTTAGAGGCGCAAAATTGACAGTGTGCGATTGGTGATTTGTTTCGAGAGTATGCGTTGAAGACCGTGAAATCCAGAACAGTCAGTTAAAATGCGAATATAACGCTGCCTGTAGCAGTGCCGGCCTCGGGAAATTTCGTCTACTCGATGGATATTTGTTGACCGTCAAATCACTCGAGCTGATCATTCACCGGGAGTCAGAACGAATCACCCGCAACGACATATGTATAACATGTTGCATATATGGATCGCCTTCCGTACGTATGGCTTATGGGCTTCAGCTAGGCTGATGGGAATTACGATCTCATGATGATGATGGTCGTTCCAGACTCAGCTGGAGATGCCAGCTGAGTGCGCATGCATGCGTACAAGGCATACTCTGAATGCCGTATATAAGATCACACAGACTCCCGTAGTTTAGAATATACAAGCTTCTCTAGCATTCTATTCAACATAGCACGGCCGCCATCCATTACGCACTTCAGCCTTCTATTTGCTGTAGTTATATATAGTTAGATGGAAGTTCTTGGATGGACCAGCGTATTGATCCTAAAAAAATCAGATGACATACCTACCTTATCCGCGCACCATTGAGTAGCACTTTCCGCGTATGAGGTTGTGACTGGATGTGGCGTTACTCTCTAGCCTTTGTGTGTAGGTAGGAGGTTCTTGCAGTTCTCGCTTCAGGTTCAGGGTTTCCAGAAGAACCGCTCTAAACCATAACAGTAAGTTACACTACATGACAGAGTCTCGTATGGATCAGAATGCTGGGTGAAAAATTACTTTGAAACGTAGTATTTCTGATGTGGTTTTTTTGTTTTAATCATACTGTATTCACTCTATTTAGAGTATGACCCCTAATCGCCTCCGCCTCCGGGCAGGCCGGCTAGATGGTAACGCTCTACTTCTGCTACCCGTCATCCCCTCTGACAAAAGAAAACAAAAGATTGATGAAAACAAAAGAAACCCAAAAGAGAGACTACCGAACATCACTCCTCCAATCGCTTGGGCGGGAACTTCCCAACATCTGTAGCCGCCAGGAATTTCTGATGTGGTTCTGCATCCGTACCGCGCCTAGTCTCCTCCTAACCACTCCCCAACTCTAAGTACATATCTACGTACAGATGGCCTTTCGAAGCCCGATCAAATTTTGTGGCAAACACCATAATCCAAGATCATTTTGATCACCGTAACTAGGCCACCAATGCTAGTGAAAGACATAGTTGCGTAAACATGCAGCTGCAATGTTCTGATCACAGCAATGACATACGGCTACTAGACTTGTCGATAAACAACATTGCCGGGATTGATAGATATCCCGAAATCTGCCCCGAAATAATCCATAGCATAATCCACACTCGTTGGCTTGTCGCGTTTTTGCCTTGTTTAAAACCAGATATGACATATGATGAATGCAGTTGCGAAAAGGACTCCGAAACTAACCCCGAATATGACTCCAACAAGGACAACCACGATCACAGCAATGATGAGACTAACTATCAGCATCTAAGTTTATGAAATGAGTTAGGAATTACCCGCTTTCGGGATCACTTCTAAGGTTAAGGAACGTAGTCTGTCAACCTATAAGGAACGGTTAACCTACCGATATAGTTAATACAGTAAAAAGGATCCCTGTCATAAGGCAACTTAGCGATTTATTCAACAACCTCTTACACGAGTCTTGCATCGCCGCAAAGCCTTTAAAACTTTTTTCTTCGCAGTCGGGTTATGATCGAAAGCAGAAGGGTCGATCAGCACTGTACCAACAGCCCCATGCATGACTGCCTCAGGTGGAAGATCGCTGCAATCCATGACTCAATAAGCTGCTGGTCCGGATCCATGTCAAGTTTGCGAGTATGCTTTAGATGCATCAAGTATAGCGCCGGATACTGAGATTCGCAGAGCAAAGCAATCAGGTTGAGGAGGGACATCAGGTATGGAATGACAGTGAATCAAAATGCCGCGTAACCGTACCGCTAGATCTGAAGTTCACGAGCATCGTACAAGCCTTTTGCGCCGAAAATAAGGCATGAAGGGCGTAGTTGAAAAGAACGAATTTCCCGACATCCACCCCATCTGCGGGACGACATACAACGTCCTTAGACGGGAAACTAACCGATGGTGGTATAAATGTTGACATCGTTATGAGATTTTGGCATTTCTTGGAGGGCACATTCTGCTATTTAACGATACCGTTATAAAGTATGTGAGGCTGAGCTACGCGTATATGTATCGCCGCAGCATGTCCGCGTAGTTACCTAATAAAAATTACTGAAGAACTAGGGTGGGAGCATATTGAACGACATTTCGTGAAGCAGGCTTTCCTTTTCCTTTCCTAAAAGCAAATATGCATGCATATTTACCCAATCGAGAAAGTAGCTGCTAAAGTCTGTCAATAACTGATAAAAGAAACCCTTTAATATGATTTACCCCGCAGTAGAATGTCAAACTTGCGAACTGAGGATCAGCTCTGTTTCGTTTTCTTAGAGCTGATTCCCCGGCTTCGGAGTACGTTTGGTTGAGTCTTCGTTTTGTGGTATTGAGATTTCAACGGATTCCTTTGTACAGCCTCTAGTTACAACAAAACTACTTCATACCGCTACCATTTATAGATAGAAACGTGTCTTTCCAGTGATGGTGTCCTACAACATAGACCTGGGCTGGATTCCAGCCGGTGGTTGCTTCAAGGTAGTGGTCATTCTCCTTTACCGCCGCCCTGTTCCGCGTGTTCTGTTCCCATTTAAAATCTGTTCTTTCCGGCCGTCTCGGCCGTGTGTTCTTGGAGACTGACCCTTCGTTAGAAAGGTGTATCCAAAGACAGCGGCTCCGGTAATCCAAGACACCGATGCAAATTCAGGCAGCCAAAATCCTAGATCTTGAGCGGTTTGTAGTTGCCCAGGCTGTGTTTTTTTTGGGTTTAAACGACGATAATAATACTGATATGGAAGGCGAAAAATCTCACCAAAAATGCGAAGGACCGGGTGAGAATTCATGAATCAATAAACAACTCGTCGGATTTTCAATTCTCCGGACACATCATTCATTATAAGCGCCCTTGGTAACACATCAATTTACAATAACTACTCATCTAATTACTATGACTACACATTACAGTCAAATGAGTGCCAGCTCTAGAAGCAATGAAGTTCAGGAACAACATTATGCTACCATGAAATGCACTAGTGATTTCAGTAAGGTGGGCATGCTCGCAGCAAGATTTCGATATAATATAATCTTATAGAAGTCATCAATTCAATGACAAGGGTGTCCGGAGACTTGAGTACTTCCTATGAATTTCTTCCGACGGCTGTAATTAGAACTGCTCAGCTTGCTGGTAGGGAAACTTTATGCATATGCGAAACCAGCTGGTGACAACTTTTACATAGATGCATGGGCAATGAGGCTGACGACTATTCTTGAATAGTCCAATCTGTATGAGGATGCATAACCACATTACGGAGTATTACACTTTGGGCGTACTATTTTACCTGCTTTGCCCTCGGGCATTCAGTTTCCAGATCAAGCTTGTACTATTTGGAACCCCGGTGGTGGGGTCTTAGCTCGGGAGAAACTCGGTAATGTATTACTGCATGAATACCAGACCAATAAATTGACCGTGCATGTATTCCAAGATCCCCAGTCAGTGATCTCCGCTCTGATAAAGCACGCAGTTTTCTCGGCAAATAATAATTATTATGTCTTGTTAACTTCCGCTCTGGCTGGCATGGCCTACTATCCCGAAATGTAGGTTTGAGAATTTTACCCTATTTCCCCGTCCGGGACTCCGACAGTCCGCCCTCAACGACGATGCTAGCGTTGGCCCCGAGAAACTACAATAGGGATGTGCAGCGAGTTGCAAAAGGGGTTCCTTGTACACCTCTTGGGCTGATTCTGACCTGGTGTACTTTATGACAGACAGTGAAGGACACAGAATAATAATATTCAAACACAACGAAGGCAGAAAGCTAGCAAGGCTGGCCAATCCCGTGGCATGATCTAATCTAATCGGGTCATAATCTGAAGCAACAACTAATTCGATTCGCGACTCGGCTACACATCTCGTCACCACTCCCTCCGCTCTCCTCTCCCTCCGTTCCCGCACGCACTACCCCGCTTCCTCGTGACATAGGCACCCCTCCCCCGGTGCTATCGAATGCGACGCACTCAGCCGTGACCATATAGCTCCCGAGGAGCCACGCGACTTCACGACTCTCCAATTCGCGCTCGTTCAACCGCTCCCACGCCCTTCACCCCCATGCCGATGCCAGCGCCTCGATAATCCCCGACTCAAACTTCCCTAGTGTCCTCGCCGTAGCCCACGACGCGCTCTGTTGCGACCAAGTAGCTCTCGACGCGCAATAATATCGACTCTTCCTCAATCACCTCCTGGCGCGACTCCTGGATTTGGACGCCCCCAAGCAGTCAACTTCAACGGTGTGAAAAATGGAAGTGGAGCTACGGAAGCGGATGTGCTGGGCTGGTACGGGACGTAGTTGCAGGCGGCGGCGGCAGGCGACCTGTGCTTATAGCTCTGTAAGATCATCAACGGCACCCCCGAGTTTACAGAATGCACAGGTCTTGCGATTAACTTAGTACAAGTGGCTGCTAGTACCGGTATTGTCGGAGAGTCCCGAGAGAGAGACGGCGAACTCATGGAGGTAACCATCAACTGACATCCTGATGGACGAGATGATGATCCCGCCGAAACATCCGTTATTGAGGATGATGAATCCCGGGTCGAAAGAGTAGGACACAGTGCATTCGCTGGTGAGGCTCCGGGTAGAGCGAATCCTGGGGACAGTTCAGTCTGTTCAACGGTTAACAATGAAACGGACATTGAAGTGTTTGGGGGGTCCAGTGGTGCCTGTTTGTCAGCGGAAGCTGCGGACGGTTATCTAGAGTCCTTCCTAGGCTGTTTTATCTGTCCTACTTCGATTGTTGAAACTTCTGAGAGCGTTTCAAATGGATGATGGATAATGCGAGTGATAACATCATGATCTCCCGGGTGTTCATTATTTTGAGAATCGAAGAGCGTACCTTAGAGACTCGTCTGCTTAATACAACCCAGGGTGCTTCCTCTGTTCACGAGTGTAGTCAAAGCACTTCGATTACCAACCGCAAACACAAGGCAGCCTAATCGAATTTTTATCCTTCCCCGCATTGCCATCTAACGTTTGTCATTAGCATCACCACTTCGCCACACTGCTGATTTTGCAATTGCTCATTTGCGGGATGATGTAGCCCAGGTGTAATTCCATCTTGTAGTTTGCTCTTTGGTGGCTGTTGGTTGTTCTCGGGTTTTTGGTATTGCATGTTGGAGTTGCTAGCCATTCTCTGCCGCTGTATTCCGCGCCGTTTGACGTTCCATTATCAATGGTTTTTGGCAATCAAGCCAACTTCAGTCCATGCCACGGGGGGCATGTTAGGTAGAGAACACCTCCGGCGGTTCTCTCATATCCATCGGTGGGGTACCCCAAAAACATGCAAAGATGCTTTCGAAGGTTGGACGATGCGAGTGATGCTTGATGATGTCAGCCTTGCCCGTCTGCTTCTTCAATCTAATTGAGGGAGTTTACTTGAGAAGTCTGAAAACAATGCCTTCGTTCTAGAACATATTTACCCTATCAACGCGCCCCGATCTTGAGGCTGCGTTGTGGGGTAGTTGAAGTCTCATGCGAGGTCCCCGTGGACGGATGCCAGTAGTCACAAGTCCTGACGTTCACTCTGGCTTATGCTGATGATCTAGGGTTTGTTTAGCAGGGGTTCGTGAGATTTGGAAGGCAAAGGCAGATGCCTCTGCATAGGGATTGTTGATTTCTCCTATGCCGCCCACACTAGTTAGATTCGGAGGTGGGATCTATCATTCTTTTTGCCCTCTCTGCCATTTCTCGCCGACTGGGTTTAAGCCAATACCATGCGTAATCATTTTTGTTTGTTGCATAGTATCTAAAAACATCTTGTGCCGGAAAAACGTTCTACATGCCAGAATATGTCAGTAGTTCACGCATAGGCAAGTATCCACATTCCCGAAGATCTGAGACATTGGATTCGGGAAGCTGCGGAGTTGGACAACGCAGCTGTCGGACACTGGCGCATATTGCTCGACGTTGAAGTAGTTCTGTCAAGACAGTGCCGAGCGTGGGGTTCGTAAAACAGAGGTGCACGGGTCTTGGTCGAGTTGCGGAATCAATCGACGTGGGAGCGAATAAGCGACTTAAGATTTGCAATTACTGCAAGTAAGGTGGCGTATCGTGGTGGCGTAGATTTGTGATGTTGAGGTTGCAAAGGTAGTCTCGTTGGTATAGCCGTCTGGTGTTTAGAATGTTGAATGGTAGTGGCTTGGGCGCTGGCATCCTTTTTACGACGACTATTGAAAAACGGCAGCGGTGTGAGCAATGCATCTCTTTGAAGACAGGGCGGAGTGATGCATTAGGAGGCTCTCATCTACAAGGTCCTGCTTTAAAGCTCCCGACGTCCGATTTCGTTTGAGTCTCACTGCATCGAACACACGTGCATCGACCAAGGATCTACCTCTCACACCGCCGCCCACGGCGTGCCATGCCACAAACGCTCGACCTCACCAACCCTCATCCACGCCAACTCACCCACCGCATCGTGGCTACTCAGCGCGGTCACCCCCACTCCTCCTCCATTAAACCAGGAACGCTAAGTAGTGCTTGCCTATGTAATGGCACATTTTTGCCGAGATCTGGCTCTGCTTACTTTCCTGTGGGAGCAAATTTGCCAGTGTCGCTTTGGATCTTGATTTTCTTCCATCTGTGCACAGGAAAAGTGACAGTATGAAGGAATGGCTGATGCCGCGGAGATTGTCGCATCCACTTTCTGGTCCTACGTGATTTCTCATGTAAATCCTGAGAGATAGTCACGGAGTTTGTTGATCTGGAGGGTGGAGGTTGAACGGGAAACATTCGAAAATAGCGTGACAACTGGTGACATCGAAGTTAGGTTACACAGCGCCTAGACATTCTCGACCCGTCTTAGCGGCACCCCCATTCTCAATGTCAACGTACCGTCCACCCAGACATCAATACGAACCGCCACCGCCCATCGAAGGGCACAAATATGCACCTTCTGCTCATTTTGGCCGCTACCATGCGCTCGCCTCCATCTCCGCCGAACCAGCGCCCACACACCTTGCACCTTCATCACGACCTCACCACTCTTCCAAGCCGCCGCGCCCCCGCCATCCCCCTACAACCCGCACCTACACTCCTTCCCCGCACTCTCCACCGCCGTCACCTCGTACCTTCTCGCACCCTCAGAAGAGCCCCTCGACCAAGCCTCCGTCCTCGCCGCCCTCACCGCCTTCAAAGTGCACGCCCAACTGCGAATGAAAAGCAGCCTTCCCCTCCCCACCTCCTCTACCACCTCCGCCTCCACCCTCCCCCTCCAACCAGCGCATAAGCTCCACGCTAAACCCTACCTCGCACAGAAACGCGAATTCAACGACCTCAGTGAGCTTACCTTCACACTCCTCAGTGACCCATGCGTATTCATAACCCCGGTCATCCTTGCTGCTTTGTGTCACTGCAATGCTTGACCCGCGACCCCACACCCATCCCCGCCGTGTTCATGCTCTACGCTACGAAGCCGATGATTCCTGCCTCTGGCAGCGGAAGGATAACGATGTCGAATCCGGATTAGGCAAAGTATGCGATCCCGCCTGCGGGTGGCAGGATACGGTTGATCATGATCTGGCTACGAAGTATGCTTATGCTGGGCTGACGGCGTATACAGGGCTCACGGCAGGGGGTGGGGTTGCTTGTGGTGGGAGCAAAGAATGATCAGATGGTTAGGGTGACGTAGGTGAGGGGTACGCCACTGCGGGACAGGTGGGTTAGGGAGGAGGGGCGGGCGGGCGGCATTGGATGCGGTTGCTATGGCGTGGGGGTTTGAGGAGTCGAGTTGACGGGGGTTTGAGGAAGTAGAGGACTGAGAGTTACGGGAGGTTGTGGGGAGGAAGGGGATGGTGTTGGATGATCCTGCGCTGTTGGATGGGATGGAGTGGATGGATGTGTCATAGTCATAGATGTGAGATGTAACTCGAGTATGTACATATAAAAGTGGCTTGCTTTAGAGTAGAGTAAACATTTTTAGGTATTAGACGGTACCCATAGAAATACAAGCGTAATCTAACCCCCCTCACCACCACCCTATCCGCTTCTACTCTTCAATCTCCGCTTATACTCCTCCATCAATTTCATCAACCCTCACCCACCCGCCACGCCCCAAGTCAACCCACTCAAATGCGCAACATGATTCAGCACCGTCCACCCCATCACAATCCCAACCACCTCCACACAAGCCATAAACCCGACCACCACCTTCGCCTTCAATGCTACAAATAGGAGTGTAAATAGGGTGGGGCGGAAGAGTGTCTACGATGTTAGTGGGCCCCAGGGAGGGGGGGTATCGAGGACATCACCGGTGGCGCGCCGAGGTCATTAAGTTGGCCGGCGGCCCAGATGCGTTCGCGGAGGGAGGGTTGGGAGGGAGAGCGGGGTTTCTTTGGTGTTGCCGGGGGTAGTGAGGGATTTTTGCTTGGGGGCTTTTTGGATAGGGCGCTGAAGGGGCGGGCATTGTGTTTGAGGAAGGCGGTGAGTTTTGGTTGTGGGAGGGAATGGAGGAGTGGGCGGTGGCTGGTAGTTGTGAGAGTACGGAATGTGGTTCAGGAGAGGAGGCGTCCGGCTGTGAGGGGCATGGCGCCTTGGGGGACGGTGGTGGTAGTAAGGTGAGCTGTCGAGGTGCGTTGTGGTCGGCCGCCTCAATTTCTTAGCGCAACCGCGGTGCGTCTGCAGACAGACTATAAAATTACAAACTTCGATTCATGTTCTTAGAATGTGTGCAATAAGCTGTTACACACGAGAATACCCGCAACACTTATCAGTTTCCAACCTCAAAATATACTATTTCCTGACTTTTGAACGCTGATAAATACAGAACTTCTAGGTATCGATCAGCAGGACTCAAATACGAAGGATAAGCCGGTCTCTTTCTCTACTAACCGACTGGAACCGACTGGATTCTAATACCAATAGTTTTGAACTCACTGCCACGGTCAGTAGATCCACATACTTCACCGTTGCAATAAAGAACTTCCTCGGCGGCATTGTACTCAGCTTCTAAGTGAGCAGGCTCAGCATCGTATAGAGTCAATTCGGCAAGGACGAAGTCTAAGTGAACTCAGTCTGGTTTGTTTATGGTACCATCATTGTGGCGATGCCGGTCTACACGCAGACAAGTGAAGAAAGTGAGCGAACCCGCACTAGTTTCACATTGCGCAACACATTCCCAAGCTCCCACTCCACACAGTCATGCCTATGGGTCCTGATGGCAGGAGAAGGGAGTCAACACACGAAGAACCCATTTATGTTATTCAGCTAAAGTCTGTAGGTTATTCCTTTCACAAAATGCAACAGAAAACTAGGGTGGGCAAAACTGCCATTCATCGCATTGTCAATGACTAGAACACAATCATCAATGTATGGTCTATGTGGAAAGTGCACTTCAGAAAAGTAATGCTAGACCCTAAACAACAACCTCATGCACATGAGAAAGTTATTGTTGTCACACAACGGTTGTGGGAGGAGTAGCTGGGAAGGTGTATTTACTGGCAGATAGATGGCATGCCTAAGAGGGTCTGTTCCCTGCGCGACAACAATGGCGGTCCTACATGATGGTAGAGGATCTTATATATGTATACTACTTGTTATTTCATTCTTAATCAAATTGACCTGTGTTGTGTTGAGGAATTGACTTTCAAACGTTGCCCGTGAGTCACGAAAATGTCAAGCGTTCGCTCACTTTCTTCACTCGTCTGCACGCTTGATAGTCTCGATTTCGGGGGACGAGGAGTGGAAGTCTGTCGTGACCACAAAAGTGTGCCGCAACGCCGCAGCCGCAGCTTAGACTCCAGCGGAGCCTTGCAATAGCTCTCGAGGATGGCTGTCTTCCTTGATTATTCTCCTTCTTGATTATTCTCCTCCTTGATTATTCTCCTCCTTGATTATTCTCCTGAGATTGTCTTTCAATGCGTCGTAATCCTCAAACCTATACCACTTCTTGCCAACTTCAATTTTCTGATCACATTCATGCGAGACGGGGACTCCGTGCCAGCAAAGGTATGCCCTTTAAGGTCCCTTTAAGGTCGACAGGGAGCCACCCGCAAAGGCGTGAAGCAAGGGGCCGGAGGCGGCTTCAGCCTGACAGCGGTTGTACTTTAGATAAACTTGATGTGGATAAGTGGTGGGGTATTGATTACAGTTGAGCATATTGCTCCATGTGTTTCGTTTCCTGGCTCTTTTCTTTGCTGCGGCTGAACTACCGTTTCTCCCCCACAACGCAAACGCAATTATGGTTTCTACCGCTACCGTGTTTGGAGAGAGGAGGGGACGGTATGTACGACGGTTAGGGTTAGGGGCAGCGCTGCCAGCCCAATTCGTGTCCTGGGCCCGGATTCGCATTTCAAAATACGCCTAACTCGTTAGCGTACTCGAGTGTTACTCGAATCGGCTCTACACGAATGCCCCCAGAAACCCCCCCTGGGTCTTAGCATGCATTCGCGTAGAGTTCCATTCAAGTAAAGCTTCTGAAACGGAGTTCTGGAAAGATTTAGCGGGACTGGTACCAAACTATAGCATCCCCAAGCAGCACGCATCTGTTATCTTGATATCTATCCCCAGCTCCTAATTTCTTGATACTGCTCCCGACGAAACACCTCCACACGCAATGAATTATCTTGATGGGCCTCCGCGCGAGCATTTCATGTTCTTGGTGCACGATGAGGACGCACTACGGGAGGGACACAAAAACCTTGTTAAGACTCTTCAACAAGTAAACCATGAGTGGTTAGGGAGGAAGCCTCGAGCTTCTGCACCATTGACGGCTGTTGCAGCCTACAAGAACTTGCCTCGAAACGACGCTTATAAGAACAATGTCTGCTAACGTGATAAGCGGAGTTGCTGTATTAGCCATACCAAACACTCCGTCCCTACGGAGGTCGGCCACACGATCTCTTCGGGTGTCAAAATCGACAGGGCCACTTCTGGAAGTCCTTAGAGATGTTTCTTAGAGTGTTGAAAATCGATCAGTTCTATGTGTTGTGTGGCAGTCCACTGGTTCACCATCCACGCAACAATCTGCTTCTTCAACCCACCATCTACGATACGTGGGACAAGGGTCTTTTACAGTTTCAAGTTCTGCATGTACTCCAAACGCGGTTGGGGCAATCTTTGGAATGGGATGGCAGATCATTCGATATAATTGTGAGAGTTAGTGGTCTCGAGAGCGGTGCTCTTATCACGGGTGACCTATATGGTGGTTTTAAACTAATTGATGATAGTATTAGGATTAAGATTGGTAGCAAATCGTCCGATTTTGATAACATCCGATATTAATAGTTATCCAAGACTAGTATGTGCAAATTGCCCTGCTGTTTTGTGTCGAAGGGGAGACATCCGACGAGAATGGGTCAAATTCTCCAGTAACTAGCAAATTCTCAAGTTTTCAAGTCAAGAAGGTTGATCTAGATTGTGTCTTTTACGGTTCTCATTGGTCAGAATTCTGTTGTCTTGCATGATGATAGCTTCTATCGTATTTAAGCATCTATTTTCTATCGCATTAGCATTCCTTTTTGCCGTAGTCATACTTTGTTGGGGGACGCTTTGGGTTCGGATTCGCTCGTTGGGTTGCTGTGCGACGTGATTGTAACAATCGACATTTACTTCTGAGATCTTGTAGAGTGCACTTGGCAACGTATGTGAGACAGTAGCCTCAAACATAATCAATATCTTCAAGAATAAGTAGCGCATAGGACAACTCATCAACCCACACTTCAGTTGAAATACCCACAATTTTATCGTTGTTCTGCATCACACAATGAAACCAGGTCCGAAAGCGAAAAGCGACATTCAAGACCTCATTGTGGAGGCACTGACTGACTTATACGCCGCAACAAAGGAATTCACGGAAATTGTCAACCCACAAACCCAACAACCACTGGCGATTTTTGGGTCAAAGCTCGCCAATACGATAGATTTATTAGCGCCACAAGCTGCGGATGATAGCAGGGCTACGAAAAGGACCAAGTGTGGAGTTAAACAATGCACGGCCGACTATGCCAAAAAATCCCACATGATGCGCCACGCGAAGGATAAAGCACAGTTGGGGGACGAAGAGCATGCCGAATTCGTTAGAAGGGTAGAAGCAGAGAGGGAAGCAGAGAAGAAACGCAAACAAAGTTAGCGTTCTCTTAACTATCGCGGTACGAACTCTGGCTGACCAGATTCAAGCGATGCCAAGATACTCTGACGAGCAGAGCTCGTTGTACACTCCTTGCGGGATAGACTCTATTACGTATCGAGGGGAAGAGCTTTGGGATGGAGGAGAGGACGAAATGCAGGAGTGAAGGGCGGCGACGGGTTTTCGGCGATCGAGAGAGATGGTTTTAAAGATACATCAGCAAAATGTAATTTAGTCTCCGGGAGCCTCTGGGAGTAATTTCCGACAATTGACAAGTTTCGGAGATGTCGGACCGTTGCAGGGGCGTTCAGAGCGCGCCGTCGACCAGTCTTGGAGTACTTGGGAGCGCCAGTGACAAGTCTCGGAGCACCTGGGAGTACCGTCAACAAGTCTGGGAGTATCGACATATTCTTTGGGGGCACTTTGGTGCACCAAGAAATCGCTTGACTGAAAACTCAGTTACTATTCTGATATGAATGATTGCAAGTCATGCATGCAGCTTGTATTCTCTATCCATCCATCCATCTTATCTCTCTATATATATGTACACACGGTTGACCTGGCAGGCCGGAGACGGTATTTGAGTGCACTTGGAGGTGATCGAGCGAACTTCTAGGTTCACCTAAAGGCTAGGATGTGATAGAGCGAACTTCTAGGTGCACCTAGAGACGGTGCTCGCGTACACTTGGAGATGGTAATCAAGAGAACTTGCAAGGCGGTGATCGAGCGTACTTAGAGACTTTGATGGAGTACACTTGGAGGTGTAATTGAAGGTGTAATTGAAAGTGCACTTGGTTTCTATTCAGGGGTTAACTTGCAATTGTGGGAGTGTAAGGAGAGAAGACTTAACTCGTGCTCCAGAGAGCTGGCTGGGAGATGGCTAGAGGTGGTGCTCGGGAGCTGGATGGAGACGGTTGATCTGGGCTGACTGGGAGCTTGGTACTGCATTTAAGAGTTAACTCGGAATCCTAAGGATGTAAAGAGAGAAGACTTAACTTGTGCTTTCCGAGAGCTGGCTGGAGATAATTAATCGAGGCTGGTTTGAAATGTTTAGGAGACGGTAATCGGGAGCTGGCGATAGTCGATCTAGGGACTGTATTCAATGTTAACTCACGATCCTGCCATAGGCAGGTAGAAAGGGATGACTTAACTTCGAATTCCCAAGTGCTGGTAGAGTAGTGGGACGAGATGGAGAGAGCTGGGGGATGGCGATGGGAGGAGATGGGGAATAAGGGGTACGACCTTCCGGATCGGGTTAGTTTTCACACGAAAATCTCTCAAATTCGAGTTTCTCTAGATAAGTTTCCCAATCTTCCCCATCGCCATCCCCAAGCTTGCTCTATCTTATCCACTACTCTACCAGCACTTGAGAACACAAAGTTAGGTGATCTCCCTCTATCTGTCCTTGGCAGGATCGTGAGTTAACATCAAATATAGTCCACCGATCAACCATTACTAGCTCCCGATCACCGTCTCCTAGCCAGATCAGCCGTCTCCAGCCAGCTCCGAGCACTATCTGCAAGACAGCTCCCCGCCAGCTCTCAGAGAGCAGGAGTTAAAGTCTTCTCTTCTTACATACCTACTATTCCGAGTTAACCCCTCTATGCAGTCTCAGCTTCCCGGTCAGCCTAGATCGACCGTCACCAGCCTGCTCCAGAGAACCAACTCCAGTTTGCTCCCGAGCACCATCTCCAGCCAGCCCAGATTATCTCCAATTGCACCTCCAAGTTCGCTCGATCACCGTCTCCAAGTGCACCTCCAGATTCGCCCGAGCACCGTCTCCAACTGCACCCGAGCACTGTCTCTAAGCGTGCGCTCAAGTGCAGTCTCCAAGTTCACGTCTCCACCTAGCCCTCATCAACCGTGTGTACACATATAGATACATAGTTAGAGAATACATTCCATATTATCGTGTAACAAATTAGTCTGAGCGATAATAAGTCTATGCGAGAGCATAAAGTAATAACGAGACGTGATGAAAGCATTATGTATATAGAACTTCAGGATCCACCGGGAGATTACAGCTGCAGGTTTGGGAAGCTCCGGAAGACTTCGGGAGGCTTGCGCAGAGCTCCAAGCAGCTCCGAAACTATGTCCACTGGTATGCAAGATATCGGTGCATCCAGAACGTACTACATAATCTCCAGGAGATTCTTGAATACGTTGCGTACCTTCAGGAGCTTTCCGGAGTGCCTGGGAGAGCTTCAGGAGTATCTGGGAGGATCTGGGAGCGCCGGTGTGGTTGACCGGAGTCTCTGTGAGGTTTACGTATGACTCAGACCGATTTACATTTCCCTGATGTATCTATAGAGGTGGCAAACGTGCATTGAACCTGTCCTTTGACCATATCACCTTCCTATCAACCTCGTTGAGTTCGCCCTTTCCAATCTCCAGATACCGTTGCAGCAATTCCGGTTGGACTTTTGTGTCAGTATTGTCTGGACTGGGGTAATAATGCGTGTCCGTAACAACCACCGTTTTATTGGGCGCAGGTGTAGTTATATATGGTATAGATCTCCTCACTTCCTTCAAACAGAAAAGACTATTGATTGGTTAACCCCGCAAAAGGATGCATTCGGTTCAGCACTTACATGTCGCCTCCGCGAAGGTCTAGAACTCGTTTGCCACGGGGAAAGTCGAGACTTACGCGAAACATCTGGTCGGATACGCTGTTGTCGGCGAAATGTGTGGCTGTGAATGCCCTCAAAATGAGAATTTCCGGAGGTTGGGATTGCCTTATCGGTACCGGTATTAAAGTATACGTCGTGCCGATTTCATAGTCATTGAAAAAGAGGAAGAGTAGTGTCGCAACATCCTGTGATCATCAGACTTTGGACCTGTGTAAATCTTTATCGAGAAACTTGCTGGGTGCAAGATGTTACTTGTTTTGATACACTCGGGAGTGGTCACCCCCAAAAAACCACCCCTCTGGACTGCATGTGCCGCATTCAAAGAATTCGTTTCATAGGAAACACTGGACTGGCCGCAAATCACTAAGACGCCGTACTCTTGGAGAGTGTTGGTGACTCGGTCTTTATCGTCTAATGCAAACGTATTTCCATCGATATCTCTAACTTGTGTTGTCTCCATCTCGGGTCGTGTGTCTTTGTGTTTTCAGATGATCACCTTTGTAGGTTTTATAAATACAACGCCGCAACACATCGATCAGAAAACACGTCACCGTAACATCACATGGGAACTACAAACACAGCCCCCACGTCAACTCGAGGTCTGGAGCATATGCGGCTGAAGCTAGCGGAGTGCCAAGTTGTCTGCACAAAAATTGCCTCAAGCCTACAAGTTGAATCCTGGTTTTTAATTTGTTACTTTGTTCTCCATGGTTTCTTGTGAAACATCATGTTTAGGATTGTGGGCGGGGTTAACTTGACTGATGTGTTCTCCGAAGGCTGGCTCGGAGCTGGCTGGAGATAATCAACCAGGGCTTGCTGGAGATGGTGCTCGGGAGCTGAATGAAGACTGATCGGGAGCCGGCTGGAGACGGCTGATCTGGCTTGATAAGAGACGGTGAACGGGAGCCGGCGATGGTCGATCTGAGGACTGTATTCGATGTTAACTCATGATCCTGCCATGGGCAGGTAGAGAGTGATGACTTAACTTCGAGTTCTCAAGTGCCAGTAGAGTACTGCACCCGCGGATAAGATTGGGACGTCAGCAGTCAGCACAGGGTGTCCGTCCGACAAAAAAAGTGGCTCGGTCAGCGTCAGAATTTGCTGTCCCAGATCCAAGGATTGTCGGCAGTGAATTTTATCGGACCTGAAGATTTACTGATCTTCCTGCCGGTCCGCCCTTATATACATACAATATAATGGATGGGCCAGTACCATAAACAGTATGGCCACAGAGGCCTGAGTGTCGCTGAGCCAGATCAGACGTCGCCAGTCATTATATATCACTCGGACAGCTGTCTATTAATGGTGTTGAAATACTGATTGCTAGAAGCGTTTTTTTCTAAGTACAGGTACATTCGTGTTCTTATATATACGGTATTCGGAGCATGTCTTGTACGCATGCATGCGCACTCAGCTGGCATCTCCAGCTGAGTCTGGCATCTCCAGCTGAGCCCGGAATGACCATCATCTTAGAGAGATTATGCATCATACAACTGAAGCCATACGTCAGGGAGATAAACCATATATGCAACAAATGGAAAAACTGTTAGCAAGCTGTGTCCCTATGAAAATTTCTTGTTAGCAGGCGGTACTGTCTCAACCTCATCTGCGGGTACAGTATTAGATAGAGAGAGCTGGGGAATGGCGATGGGAGGAGATTGGGGAATTCAACTAGAAAAACTCGAACTTTGAGATTTTCGTGTGTGAAAGTCAACCTTCCAAACTCAATCCAGGAGGTTGTACCCCTTATTCCTCATCACCTCCCATCCCCTACCGCCGCCATCCTCCAGCTCTCTCTATCTTGTCCACTACTCTACCGGCAACTGAGAACTCGAAGCTCAGATCGACCGTCTCCAGCTAACCCCTGAGCACCGTCACCAGCTCCCGAGCACCATCTCCAGCCAGCGCTGATTGATTATCTCCAGCCAGCCTCAGCCAGCCCTCGGAGAGCACGAGTTAAGTCTTTTCTCCATACATCCCTACGATTTCGAGTTAACCCCTGAATGCAGTCTCAGCTCCCGGTCAGCCCAGATCGACCGTCTCCGAGTACCTACCGAGCACCGTCTGCAGCCAGCCCAGATTGACCGTCACCAGCCAGCGCCTGCAGCCAGCCCTGATCGACCGCCTCCAAGTGCATCCCCGAGTTGGCGTGATCACCGTCTGCAGTGCACCTCCAAGTGTACCTCCGAGTCTGCTTGATCACCGTCTCTAAGTGTACCTCAAAGTCTGCTCAATCGTCATCTGTGAGTGCGCTCGATCACCCTTCTCCAAGTGTGCTTGAGCATCGTCTTTAAGTGCACATTAGTACCGTCTCCCCTCAGCCCAGATCGACCGTATGTACATATATAGATAGTTAGAGAATAGATGCTATATTATCATTTGACGAATGCTTCATTCATAATCATGAAACTGGAAGTGTAAACGAGACGAACTAGTCTGAGTGGCACAAATAAGTCTAAGCGAGGCGAATAAGTGTGAGCGAGGTAAACAAGTCTGAGCGCAGGGTGAGCGGAAAATCCTCGCTCGAGTGCACTGGTGGCTCCGCCCGAGTGCGAGCTCATTTGCCCGATGCTATAGTTTTTAGCTTTAATAGTAGCTCTGCAGGCCAAACGGAGGGCCCTTTCTGACCAGCCACAAGAATGCAGCCGGCGTGCAAGCCCCGAGACCCCGTCTTCCTTGAATTAAAGTAACAATATATAAGTAACGCGGATAGCGACCTATAATTCTCTAGAGTGATGAGCCGTGTACGATGATAATATTCTGTAGTGGCGAGTCACTAGCAGTCGCACTCGGGCCGGTTACGTGCTGTCACCTCCGTCCCTTGTTCTTCTACTACGTGTTCTACTTCTACTCCTTGGTTCCTATATAATGCAAAAGAAGTACTGTATGACGGCCCCACAATAGAGTAAGCTAGTGAGGTGAACGGTGTACAGCGACCAATCATAACAAGTCACCCGATAGTCTGCTTAGACGTGACTGACCCTGACTTCACTGATCTTACTCGAATTCAGGTTACGAATACACTGACCATTATTGCGTAACATAGCCTTAACCAAGTTTAAGACAGTGACATCTAAGCTTGAGTATTACAATAACGCCCGACAAACTGATCAGCGCTTTTGTTTACCGTCTCACGTTACAAATTTCGGAAACCATAGGAAATCACTCGCTTAAATCCAATTAAGGCTGTTACTTTGGTATGAAGATAGTTGATTGTATTGTAGAAGAGAGCTGGTCTTGGCTCCCGCACATAAGAATGTGAGATACTGTGAACAAGTGTAAAAAGTAGTCACGTACAAAATCTTCTCTGCTCCTTGCATATATGCAACAAAGGCATCTCACCATCCGCTCATACCTTGTACTAGGAAAACGGCTGCTAGGACTTGGTGCCATATCTGGAAGTGCGCCCGACTTTGGCACCCTCTGAGTACAGCAACCTGTAGTAACAACCGCCAATGTTCGAATGCGAGGGCGCAATATCTTCGAGTGATTTTGCGTGATAATACACGAAACGTAAAACTTTACATAACCCCTGCCCGCTGTCCACATCAAGTAACTGGGCATACTCTATCAAGTGACAAACGAAACGGGCAAACGAAACGAAACGAAACGAAACTTAAGTTTCGAGCAATATTACAAAAATCACTCGAAGATATTATGCCCTCGCTCGAACATTAGCGATTACTCGCTACAGGCTACCGTACCTTGGGAGTTTAGAGATGAGTGCGAGCATGGAGTAGAGCGCCCTGGGGAGCTTGGAGACGAGCGTACTTGGGAGCATGGAGTCGAGCGAACGCTGGAGTCGAGTGCGCCTGAGATTCGAGAGATAGTATCCGGCACGGTGCATAGTACTCGTCGAAAAATCAAGTTTGGGGACACCAGAAAGCTTAACCCTGTCATATTCCAAGATAGGTGTCCCCATACTTGATTTTTTGACGAGTATCTAGTTGCAGTTCCATGGGACGAACTATCACGACTCCACGAGTATTTCGCATTTCGCCACGCGAGCACCCTCCATAGTCACCTCGTGCATAGGACTTAGTGCCCATGCGCAAAAATATGCTATGGGTACCGTTCAAAAACCCGTTTGCTGTGGGCTGCGCGTCGCTTAAGGTTATTTTTATGTGATTATCTACAAACGCACCATATGATATATAGATCTTCACCAGTCTCAACAAAGATAAAACTATTCATCCAACCATCCTCGTCGTAATTCAAAGTACCCTTATGCTAAACCTTCTCCAATCGTTTGTTTCGATATGAGGGAAGCTCACTTTTTCTCGCTGGCATTCTGTAGTTCATATAAGTTGGCAAACCCTTAATTGAACAAATATTCCATGCTTACCACTACCACACTCGAGCCGTTTTCGCTTTCGAGAACCTGCACAGATTGAAGGGATCAGACTAGCTAGAATTCTCCAATTCCCACTCCTTGCCTATCGTAGCCATTTGGTACCATAGTAAATTCCTCCGAATCAGATTCCTAGCTCCTCCTAGTGCGTAGTTCCATGTTATCTTAGAGGATTCAAGGCCTTGGGGTGGCAAATTAAGAGAATAATAGCGGTCGATATATCTTTGCCGCCGCCAACTGTAGCTGCGTTTCTGTTAGTGGTGATTGTGGTGGTGCTAATTGTGGTGGCGGCGGTTGTGATGGCGGCGGTAGCGTGGACTGTAAGAATCGTAACGCCGCACTCGAGATTATTAGGGAATATCGACTACTGTCGTCGGTTGAATTCATGAGTATCTTTAAATATAGACTTCGGCTGCTTTCTGTATTACGAAAAATTCTGTGAGACTTCGAGGAATGCAGATAGATAATGGTTTATTAATATTAAAGCCTATAAGTACAATAAAACCCCATCCTTCGCCATAGCTTCACTTTGCTGTGTCTTGCAAGTAGTTCCTACTTCCAACTTCTGTATTTATTCGAAGGTCTAGACCTAACTATTAGTAAGAATAGTTCTAAAAGAACCACAAATGCCTCATGCGTACCCATAGAACTCGCCAAACAATTATAAGCACATCGCAGACTAAAATTAATTCTAAGATTGAAGAGAATAATGCTGCAAATGCTGTAAATCTGTGCTAGAACGCCCTCTGGACTTAAATTGATTTAAGTAGGTTCTAGGAATAAACCGATAGCAGTACTGCAAGCCCACAAGTTCAAGCCGGAACGTCTTGAGAAGTCGCATCGCTCAGCAACATTATTCGGGCATGATGCAGAGAGCGGCTGTAACTGTTATAAACTAAAATTAAGGTGAATGCCGGACTTGTAAGCTACGATAAACTCGTGACAGCATTAACAGTACCACACATGAAACAAAGACACAACTCCAGCCACCTCCACTTCCTTCCTTCCTCGCCCTCTCGCTAAACAACCAGAGACAATAAAAAAAGTGGTCACATCAAGTGGAGGCAGTGCAATACCGTGAACCCACATAAAACGAAGACATCCACGCTAATTAACCAATAAGAACGATGAAAAAATATCATATCAACTGGAGGAATTACAATACCGTGAATCCACATGAAACAGCGAACTCCAAATCATCACTTTTTCCCTCGTCCTCTCTCGCTAAACAGCCAGAAATGTAAAAGTCAGTGCTTACTAGTAAACTCACATGAAGCAGCGAAGAGAGATCGTCGCCAATTAGTCAATAAGACATGAAAAAAGGAGGCCAAATCAACTTGCAGTACAATACCAATAAACTCACATGAAACACCAATGCACAAACTCCAATCACCACTTTCTTCCTCGTTCTCTCGCTAAATAGCCAAAGCAACAATGAAAAAAGCCTGTCGCATCAACTGGAGACAGTGCAATACCAGTGACACAGTGGGAACCAGCGTGTGCGAGCACAGCGGCCAGCTCCCTAGAGACAAAAATAAGATTAATAAAAGAAGCCACATATAGTGACGTTTCAGATATTAAACTGAAAAGAACAGATACTACACTTGATCTAAGCCAAAAGGCTGCAGGGATAATTAGCAAGTATTCAAGTGACAGCCGAAAGTTGGGGAGGAGGAAGACGTACCAAAGAGAGCTAAAGAAGAAAGTGAGAGATGGAGCGGAAGGGGGGGTATATATAGGAGGTGAGTTGCAGGGTAACGAATCGATTTTCACCGATGCTAGGGCTCAGGGCTCAGGGTATTTTTCTCAAGAGCTGGGGGCGGTGGCGCAAGTGTTCGACTCATCCCGGCGGATGATAGCATTCCTAGTGGTACATGTCGCACCATGCCCCTAGTGCTCGCGAGTTTACAGGCAGAGCCGCACCTTTGATCGCTAGTAACGCTAAACCTCGAGTAGCGGCTGACGCTCTTGAAGTTGACTTGCCTCAATCGACGGCTCATTTAATTGATTCCACATCATAGGTCAAATTTGCACGCTAAAGCCTTTGTTTGCTACAGCTAGAGACAAGGAAGCAGCTGCTGCAGAAGTATTGATTTTGAGGATGAGGTCTCTGTTTTGATGGAACTTCTTTGAGGGTTGGAGTTTGTCGAATAGATGCATGACCGGTCACTAGTTTCGGAAAAGTTTTTACTTGGGTTAGGGTTTGTATGATCTGCGCAAGCAGAGGTTCTGACCGAATCTAGCTATTCTGGAATAGCCTCCTGACAGTCGATATCGAACACAGTGTGCATACACACAAACCATAGACATATCGTTTCGTCACATCAAGTTCAAATTTGAACACCTATCCCACTCGAAAATCTGAAGGGTAATCCCTAGGTTTGTTCGTCGGGTGTATCATACATTTCCCTTGTTTCGGTCCACCCTCATTCTCTAATGATGATTGTCTGCAGTGGTATCCACGATGGAGGTGTACGGCACCTCAATTCCCTCAATATTCCTAGATATTCCTTTTAGCACCTCCTCCTCCACCTATTATACTTATCCGTCTCCATGACATCCATTACTACTCCCCGCATGGTGTAGGTAGATGGTAAGTTTGAGATTATCCGCACCACCCCGAGAGCATTTCTATCTACCACGTACGCTCCGAATTCTTAATTTAAGGTCTGTTCTTATTCAATATGTAGTACTAGACCCACTATTGACTCGAAGGTGGAGAATATCATTCTGTCCGTCTAAATCAGCAGTCGGCGATCGAGTCTTCTATACGTACCTAACTGACCCATTGTCGTCTAAGTCAAGCGTCACGTTGTTTGAGAGGTCGTAGTATCTTCTATCGTCGGGGATGCCTACATTTGCCAATTCGTGTTGCAGGGAATTGTGCAATCTACAACCGGCTCAGTGAAGTCTCGATGTCACGGTTACTGTCAGTGAGCCACTATCTGCGTGCCAGCCAAATCCCCTAAATCGAATATGTTAATGCTGAGCAGAACGTTAGGACTTTGGACGGGTGTTACCTGTACCCGTGAGACTTGAGTTGCGACGACACTGCTTCGATACCTTCCGTGTGGAAGACTGCCGGTAGATCCACCGATAGCCCTCGCAGAATCTCCTTCAGTTTCGTCTATCTGCTTTGCATATCAGGCGGGCGGTAGTAAAATGATGGGGGAGGGAAGTGAGGGAGTGAGGGCTGACTCGGCGGTGGTGGGTTGGTGTAGTGTGTGTAGAGCTTAGAAGGTTGAGAGTTTGAGAGTTTGAGAGCTGTTACAAATGGTAAGTTCGCAAAGAGGAAGGCAACACAACGCTAACTTCGCACGTGGCGAACGTGGGAAACCGGAATAAGATCCTCCTAGTATGTGGAGAGACAGCGACCTACATACTTCGCTGCTCTGCTCTGCGGCGGAGCGGCAGCGACAATATTTCTCGGCAATATTTCTTCGCCGCTGTGCTGCGTAGCGACAGGTATGTCCACAAGATCATTTTTGTTCCCCTTCCAACCCTCCCATTCCCCATTTAGCCCACCCGAGCTGTCTTCCCTGCGTCCTGTCGAGCGGTCGCCTTCACGTTTCTGCCTCGACAATTTCAAGTTCATATCTTCTAATTCTCACGAGCTACCGCCACTGTATGCTTCTTTACAGGCCATACCAGCTACTAAGTACAGATGACTCACCAGGCTCAGTCAGCGATGTCAACCGTCCCGTCCGTCCTAGGGCACGACGGAAACCGCGCCGTCCTTTTGAGACTGGACGGAGACGGACGGCTGGGGACGCCACTTGCCGTCCCCGGTCGTCCCCGGCAGTCCCCAGCAGATATATGGATAATGAAATTCGCAAGCAGTAAAACAAGTTGAATTCTACAAAACCTCAAGTTTACCCGCGCTATGTACGGTAAACCCTCTCCATTGCTATTGGTTCACTCATCTCTAGCCGTATAAGCACCTAAGTAATTGATGTCGGCTGGTGACATGGATGTCGGCCAGGGACAGTGTTTTCGCCGTCCCCGGCGGTCATGCTATCCTTGTCTAGTACAGATGGGATGGACGGCTTTGACACCGTCTCGTCCGTCTTGGCCGTTGGATGGGACGGTTGATATCACTGGGCTCAGATCAGCCGCTGGCGCGATGGTGCTCGTGCCGACCCTCAGAAATCACCAGGTTATCACTCGATGATACCGGATCGGGCAGTTACATCTCGACTTATCACTCGATTTTTGGACCAAGTGTGGACTGGCCCGGCCCATGCCATGGCCGCTACGCGGCCGAATGCAAAATGATTACAAACAAACTGGACTTAGCCCGGACTACCAGTCCACGATCCAGTCCGGACCAGTTTAGGACAGGCTCAGTCCGGACCGTTAACTTCACTGCCTATAATTAAGGCTTGGAACCCGGTGACCCGGATTAATTTCTGGGACCAACAGATTAGTGGAATGGTTTTCCAGAAATATTGTGGCGATGAAGTTTGGCATGTGGAGAAACTAGGATCCCAGGTGGGAGCGGCCTGCGCAGAAGCCGGAAAAACGTAAGTTCTGTCTTGGAATCCCTCACAATATTAACTAATTATACTCAGTTTGCAGGGGAGACGGAAGCTTTTTATATGAACCTAAAGCGAATGAAACCTCCGGTGGTCGTGGAGTATCGACTACATGAGGGATGACGCGATGAGGCTGTATAAAATATTCTGGGTAGAGGAGAGCAGTGCCGCGACAACATTATCATTCGAAGGACAGTTTCAGTGCCTGTTTTTGGAATGGATGATGTTGTGGTCAAACAATTACGAGTTTGATACGCTGTGCCCGGAAACGGCCATTGATATTCACCTTATGGAAAACCCTCAAGAACAATAGGTAAACTTGTTACTGGTGTAAGATTCTGCCATGCAAATATAATCGCCTCCTTCTCTGGCTAGGATACACCGAGATGATTGAAACAATCAAAGAGCGCGAAGAGGTTCACAAGTTCATGCTAAAAGACGCAGAGAGCTAACGGACGATCAGAGCAAAATTTAACTCCGTAGTTGTCATAACAGGACACCCTGGTATAGGAAAGACCAGGCTACTTGTTTTGCGACTACTTGTGGGGAAGTTAACAGTATTGCAGGTTGGAGAAGCGCTAACTATGAGATATATCGTATTTAGCGAATTCGGGGGTCGATATGTGGTTGACTTCATGATGATGACCCCGTGTTTGCTCGGGTGGACATTTGGGCTCTTGCGGATACGTGAAGCGGACATACATTAGCTAGGAATGAATTAAGTTTTTTCAAAGCCAATCGTATTTTTTGGGAATGTGTACTGATGGAGGCAATGCGCTGCTAAGCATGATAATCTGGATTGCGGTTGGTGGTCTGACGACGGAACGCCTTGATTATACGCTGTCGAAGCTCAGTTGGCCAAGAGACGCAACGCCGAAGGACACTTTGAATGTTCTATCCAGCCCATATCAACTAGGGTTTCCCTAAATCCCTTCGGTTACAAAGTCCAACAAAACTTGCCATGTTCCAGGCGCTCGGGATTTGGTTGAAAACCGGTAGAACCACGACCATTGTTAGTCGGAATAATCAGATCGAAGAGGCTGGATGTTGGGACTAGTGAGCTTGGGATACTTCCGATTAGCTGCATAGCCGCTCAGTTGCCGCAGGTGGAAAAGATAGACAACACTAAGACAAAGTGACATCACATGTTGGGATGAATCCTCAAAAAGCAAAACCCGGCCAAACAGTGTCCAATTAAGTCAGACAATAAATGTAATATCACAATTTATGCCAGCATCTCGAGCGAGAAAAGGCTGCCGGCGGAACAGGCGGAACAGCCTCCGATAGTTATAGCTCAAGGTTTAATTCGGCGATGTCTTGAAAGTCGCATTTCCAGGTATTAAGGTTGGCGACGGGTTCTACACCACTCGGGTGCAAAAGCAGGCAATGTGCGAGACAGACATTGTTGGTAATCTACTAAAATTTTGGGCATATAACATGATCAAGAGCAGAATCCAGGTACATCTCTTGCAGTGGTACTGTACAATATGTCTATCCAAAATCGACTAGTTGGTTTGTTGGAAAATATACAGGTTCATACAGCATGATGAATATCGCTGTTATTCAGCGGTTGTAACGAGACTGACTTTACGATATGCAGTTATTGCTAGTCAAATAGCTCATAGTGACGATATTCTTCAAGGTGGTAGATTCGTCGACCCCGTCGGCGCCTCTACAATTTGTGTATGAAGGCTTATCCCGCCCCGCGATAGGAGAGGTGCATTGCAACCCGCTAACCATGATAGGGATTTGATTGGTAACCTGGTTGATGGGAATGTTATGAAATCCAGTGTTGGTGCTCACTCAACCAATGGGCGCACCTGTTAGACCATTAGTCAGTTCGTTAACCCATTTCACCACTGCGGGGACCGTGTGCAGTGCCGCCCAACATGCAGCGCAGGTGCATGTGGAGCTTCAAACGTTGCTTATCATACCTTAGCGCCATGCAATTCTTATCCAATTGCATTCATAAACGCGACACGTTTGACCACAAGAATGCTTTGACAGATGACACCGGATGTGGCGGCATCACGGCCGTGTCAGAATCAACACCGCATTGTGAAACTTTTCACTTCCCATACACTGTCCTCAAGTTACCGTGCCGTGTAATAGAAATCAGCCGCAAGCGGAGTACAGCCAACACCTTTTGCCGACTCTGGTCAAAGTAAACAAACAAACACGCAAAAGCCTCGAATTAACAATTTCTCATGGTCAGGATTTAGTCCTGTGAATTTGTGGTAGAGTTCAACGCTTACTTGTCTGGTTGCGTATGAAGACGCGTGGCTTATTCTTTGGGTTATATGGCATGCGATATATTTGTACACGTGTTCTCACTCGATATTTTCTTTTTTTTCGCAACCACATTTTGTTCGGAGCTATCACATGTACTAAACCTACAATTGCAGACACGCATACCAGGGTTTAGAACACACTTTTCACGGCAGCCATACGTCTCAAGTCCTTTACCAAGTGTAGATGTTTGCATGGTGGACGGCATCTGAAACCGCTGCCTCTCAGAGTCTACCAATGACCCCGCCGACCCTGTTGCAGCATCTCAACAGCACAAAAACTTCCCCTCGCTGTGTTGCTGCCGTTCAGCATGCAGTTGTATTGTTGATTTTGTTCGTGTTGGTGTTGATGTCTGTCTCCATTTGCCAGTCGTATGTCTCCGTTAAGCGCCAGCCTTCGGAGGGGATGATCATTGAAGTTTCTGGTATAGCCTTTTACGAGCCGAAAATTCGCTAAAGAAAATCACCAGATCAGGTTACATGCACCGACCGAAAGCACGCCCCGTATTGGAGGGGTTCCGAAGAGAGGCTGTAAACTTTCCTCCTCTCCGCAGACTCGCAGCAAGTCGACTGCCGAACCCCTGAAGTCCCGAGTATCGGCCCCTCCTTTTCAATCCACTCACCAGCATATATATGATGGGGCTCGTTGTGCATCCCGCCCTGGTCCTATCCGGAGCTGTATCGAAGTGCAAAATTCGGCAAACTGGACCTGCGACAACTGACGCCTTTCTGTTGTTCCGATCTATTGGTGTAAACAAAATCACAATCATGGCTACGCATCCGGCATGCATTCTCACAATTCTCGCTCATCTCTTGTTCTCTCCGACAGCCGCATCGCCGTTGTCACCATTGCAGCAAGTCTCCTACTCCTAACATTCCTTAGGGAAAGCTAACAGCCTCAGTTTGTTGATCCGTGACTACAATGACCCTGATACTGTACCAGCCGGATCAGTTCTTCAGTGGTATAACGGCACGGCGCCAAACGGAGGATCCGGTGCATATGGCGGTAGCTACAAACCACCAAACACCCTCGCACTCATCGTCACGTGCTCTGTAATTGGATCGCTTGCCGTAATCGCGGTTCTCGTTTTCATTTTCCTCGGACACCGTCTCCGCCGCCTCCGCAAGGAGGAGAGGGCTTCCGCCAGCGAATCGCCGTTCCCGCGGTCACCCGAATGTTCTTGGAGCCCTACTGAAGTGCACGACGATGATGACCGATGCGTCTCGAAGGAAAGACCTCTTGAGGGCCCGGAGGCCTTGAAGCGCGGTGGCTGGAGAAATGTACTGAAATCTCTAAACCCGAAGAATCCGGGTCCCCAGCCCAGTACAACAGATACTTTCAAGAGTAGCGAGGGTTCGGAGGGCGGGAAGGTGGACGTGCTGGAGTGCGGGCCCACGGATACTGATGGGGTCACACCGGGGGTGCCTCGGTCTCCACCTGAAGCTGTGAAGAGTGAGAAGGGGGGACTGTCTTAGGTGAAGGGGATGGGAACCACGGGGAAGGGGGGAAGGGGGAA
>Ga0307515_10000772_pt1 | contig 73794 bp, 59 predicted proteins | sample 17_EM_MG_FD_194513 | JGI IMG/M metagenome (GOLD analysis project Ga0307515, IMG submission 194513) | Populus trichocarpa ectomycorrhiza microbial communities from riparian zone in the Pacific Northwest, United States - 17_EM | ecosystem: Host-associated > Plants > Roots > Unclassified | place... | reverse complement strand
CGGCAAGAAGCTGGGCGGCGCGATCGACCAGATGGCCACCGCCGACGAGCGGATGCGGGTCAAGGACCCGTCGGGCGCGCGCGCCGCGACCCGCGCCGCCGCCGACTCGCTCGCCAAGGCCCGCGACCGCGCGCGCAGCGCCGCCCGCCAGGCCCAGGAGGGCGCGGTCGGCGACGAGCCGATCCGGATCCCGGGCGCCGACGAGTACCGCGCGCCCGAGCGGTTCCGCGAGGACCTGCTCGAGGCGATGAAGAAGAAGGGCGCGGTCGCGCCCGAGGGCTACGACGACCTGATCAAGCGCTACTACGAGGAGCTGATCAAGTGACCCGCCGGGCGGTGCTGGCGATGGCGACCGTGGCGCTGGCCGCGCCCGCGCCCGCGGCCGACGCCCGGCGCGACCGGACCGTCACCGGCGACGTGATCAAGGCGGCGCGGTTCCTCCAGACCGCGCGGCTCGACGACGCGCGCGCCGTGCTCGGCGATCTCCAGAAGCGCGCCGCCGACACCGCCGAGGTCAAGTGGCTCGAGGCCGAGCTCGCGTTCCAGTCCGGCGACTACGCCGCGGCGCTCAAGCACCTCGACAAGGTCCCCGACGACGCGGCCGAGGGCCTGGTCGGCCAGACCCGCAAGCTCGCCGCGTCCACGCTCGCGGTCACCGAGAGCTTCTCCGAGATCCGCTCGCCCAAAGGCCACTTCGTGATCCGCTACGCGCCCGGCCCCGACGCGACGATCGCCGCGCTGGCCGGCGAGGTGCTCGACGCCGCGTGGCAGACGATCGGCGACGACCTCGGGCTCCGGCCCGCCGACCCGATCCGGATCGAGCTGCTCGGCGCGCCGAGCGATCTGGCCAAGCTGTCGCCGCTGACCGAGACCGACATCGAGACCACCGGCACGATCGCGCTGTCCAAGTACAACAAGCTCATGGTCGTGTCGCCGCGCGCGACGATCTTCGGCTACCCGTGGATGGACACGCTCGCCCACGAGTACACCCACCTGCTGGTGTCGCGGCTGGCGCACGACGCCGTGCCGGTGTGGCTCCAGGAGGGCCTGGCCCGGCTCGAGCAGACCCGGTGGCGCCGCGCGCCCGAGCTCCAGCTGTCGACGACGGAGCAGGCGCTGCTCGCCGCCGCGCTGCGCAAGGGCCGGCTGATCACGTTCGACGAGATGCACCCGTCGATGGCCAAGCTGCCGAGCCAGGAGGCCGCCGCGCTGGCCTACGCCGAGGTCTACACCCTGGTCGGCTGGATGCAGAGCAAGGTCGGCTACCGCGGGATCCGCGACTCGCTGACCGCCCAGCGCGACGGCAAGAGCGCGCGGCGCGCCGTGGCGGAGGCGCTCGGCATGCCGTGGACCTCGGTCGAGCGGGAGTGGCGAGCCCACCTCAAGGTCGGCGACACCCGGACCCGCGCCGGCAAGCCGATCAAGTTCGCCAAGGGCGGGGTCAACTCCGAGAACATCGGGCTCGAGCAGGTCAACGTCCGCGCGCGCAAGCACGCCCGGCTCGGCGGCATGCTGCGCGCCCGCGGCCAGAACGCGGCCGCGGCGGTCGAGTACGAGAAGGCCCTCGCCGGCGGCCCCGAGCCGTTCGTCACCGGGAAGCTGGCGCGCACCCTGGTCGAGCTCGGCCGGTTCGACCGCGCGATCGAGCTCGCGACCCCCCTGGTCACCGCCGACGACCACGACGCGGTGGCCGCGGTGACCCTCGGGCTGGCCCGCTCGGCGCGCCGCCAGTGGCGCGAGGCGATCGCCGCGTACGAACAGGCGCTCGGCGTGAGCCCTTTCGATCCCACCACGCGTTGCGGCCTGGCCGAGGCGTATGCTCAGACTAACGACCCACGAGCGGCGCGCGAACGCTCCGCATGCGAACAGCTGAAGAACTGATCCTGATGACGAAGAGCCGTCCCACCCCGGTCACCGGCGAGAAGCTCGCCGTCGCGATGCTGCACGGCGATCCGGAGGAGCTGCCGCTCGCCGAGGAGTCGACCGGCATCATCATCAAGAACGATCTCGACGCGGTCGCCGAGCTCGCCCAGGCCCACGACGAGATCATGGCCGAGATCAACAAGCGGATCATCGGTCAGCGCCGCGTGATCGAGCAGCTCCTGGTCGCGCTGTTCGCGCGCGGCCACACCCTGTTCGTCGGCGTCCCCGGCCTGGCCAAGACCTTGCTGATCTCGACCCTGGCCGAGACCCTGAACCTGTCGTTCCAGCGCATCCAGTTCACCCCCGACCTGATGCCGGCCGACATCACCGGCACCGAGGTGCTCGAGGAGGATCACACCACCGGCCGCCGGATCTTCCGGTTCCTCAAGGGCCCGGTGTTCGCCAACCTGGTGCTCGCCGACGAGATCAACCGGACCCCGCCCAAGACCCAGGCCGCGCTGCTCCAGTCGATGCAGGAGTACCGGGTCACCGCGGGCGGCGCGACCCACGAGCTGCCGCTGCCGTTCCTGGTGTTCGCGACCCAGAACCCGGTCGAGCAGGAGGGCACCTATCCGTTGCCCGAGGCCCAGCTCGACCGCTTCATGTTCCAGGTCGACGTCGATTACCCGAGCGAGGCCGAGGAGGAGGAGATCGTCCGGCAGCAGACCAGCGACCACCGCCCCGAGCTGGTCCGGGTGCTGTCGCCGCAGCGGATCGTCCAGCTCCAGGACCTGGTCCGCCGGGTCCCGGCCGCCGACCACGCGGTCAAGTACGCCGTCGCGCTCGCCCGCTCGACCCGCCCCAACTCGCCCAACGCGCCCGCCTTCATCCGCGAGGCCGTGTCGTGGGGCGCCGGCCCGCGGGCCTCGCAGTTCCTGATCCTCGGCGCCAAGGCGCGCGCGATCCTGTCCGGCCGGTTCGCGGTGTCGATCGAGGACGTCGCCGCGCTCGCCCGGCCGACCTTGCAGCACCGCCTGATCCTCAACTACCGCGCCGAGGCCGAGGGCATCCGCGCCGGCGACCTGGTCGATCGCCTGCTCGCCACGGTCACGCCGTGACCCTCCATCTCGACCCCGCCCAGCTCGCCCGCCTCGGCAGCCTGCCGATCATGGCCCGGGTCATCGTCGAGGGCGCGCTGTCGGGCCTGCACCGCGCCGCCGTCCACGGCGCGTCGGTCGAGTTCGCCGAGCACAAGGAGTACTCGCCCGGCGACGAGCTCCGCCACGTCGACTGGAAGGCCTACGCCAAGCTCGATCGCTACTACGTCAAGCAGTTCGAGCAGGAGTCGCAGCTCAGCGTCTACCTCGTGCTCGATGCCTCGGCGTCGATGGCGTTCTCCGGCGGCGGCATCGCCAAGCTCGAATACGCGGGCCTGGCGCTCGCCGCGCTCGCCTACCTCGTGATCCAGCAGCAGGACAAGGTCGGGCTGATCGCGTGCGGCGACCGCAGCCTCGAGACCCTCGTGCCGCCCCGCGCGCGCACCACCCACCTCCACGACCTGATGAGCGTGCTCGAGTCGATCATCGCGCGCGGCGCCACCGGCGACGAATCGCCGGCCGCGTCGCTGTCCCGGATCGCCGAGCTCACCCGGCGCCGCCGCGCGCTGATCGTGCTGGCCTCCGACCTGTTCGACGCCGACGACGACACCCTGCGGATGCTCGCCCAGCTCCGCGCCCAGCGCCACGACGTCTCGGTGCTGCACCTGCTCGATCCCCACGAGCGTGCGTTCCCCTACGACGGCCTGACCCAGTTCGACGCGCTCGAGAGCGACCACAAGCTGCTGGTCAACCCGGCGGCGATCCGCCGCGACTACCTCGAGCGCATGGACGCGTTCCTCACCAAGGTCCGTGGCACGCTGACCACCGCCGGCGTCGACTACCACCTGGTCCAGACCGATCAGCCGCTCGAGCAGACCCTGTTGACCTTGCTGGTCGCGCGCTCGCGGCTGGGCCCGGCGCGCCGCGCGGGGTAGCCGCGCCGCGCGTGTCGGCGAACGCGCGCGCGCGTCACGGCCCCCCTCGCGCTGGCGGCGATCGCCCTGGGCGTCTGCTTCGTCGCCATGCGGGTGAACCACCATGATCCTTATGTCCCATGTGCCGGCTGAGGCTGTACTGCTCGCGCTCCTGGGCAGGGCCCAGCGCCAGGTCCGCGCCTCGTCACCGGCGAGCGGCGACGGGGATCCCGCGGCGGGACCGGAGGCGGCGGCGCGCGACGCGCACGCGACCAGCGGCCCCGGCGCGCGCGCGATCCGGACCGCGAGCTGCGACGACCCGTTCGCGATCCACGACGCGGCGGCGCTCCGGGAAGGCAACCTGTCCCCCGACGGGATACGGCGGCTCGCGAATCATGTTGTGCAATGTGATTCTTGCAAGATCCTGATTGCCGCCCTCGTGGTCGAGGCCCAGCGCGCGGAGTCGACCGGGAACCACCTGGCACCGCAGTCGGCAGCCGGCAGCCGGCAAGAAGTAGGCCGCGCTCGCGTCGCGCGCGCCCGCCGACGTCAGCGCGAGCACGCACGACGACGATGCCCCACGGCGGTCACGAGAACTTGTACACATAACCGATCGACTGATAGATGTGATTGGAGGTCGGATTCGCCAGGTTCGTGAACAGGAAGCAGAAGCTGCGACCGGCGTCGAGATGGCGCTGGCTCACCTCCGCGACCAGGTTGCTCGCGTAGCCGCGGCCGCGCCGGTCCGGGGGCGTGTAGACCGGGCCGATCCGGATCCCGCGCGGCGTCTCGCCGCCCGCACCGCCGAGCGCGACGACCTCGCCGGCGTCCTCCCACAGGTACGCGACGCGACCGACGCGGCGAAGGAAGCGATCCGCCGCCTCGGCGGGATCGCCCGAAGGCGCTCCGGGGGTGGCCTCGGCGGTGAACGCCGCGCACCACGCCGTGAGCACGGCGCGATCGCGCTCCTCGGCCTCGCGGCAGCGGCCGGGTGCCGGGCGCGGCGGGATCACGCGATCGAGCCGGAAGATCCGCTCCTGCAGCTGGCGCAGGGCGGTGCGACCGGTGCGCGCCGACCACGCCGCGGCCAGCGTGTGCGCGACGGCGGTCGGACCGAGCACACCAGGGGCCTCGTCGCTCGCCAGCACGTCGGCGGCGAGCGCGGCGACGCGGCCCGGCTCGTCGAGCTGTGACAGGATCAGGTTGTGCGGCGGCGTGCGCAGCGCCGCCCCGACGACGCGCTCGCCCTCGTGGACGGTCCAGAACCGCGGCTCGCGGTAGACCTCGGGATGGTGGGCGATCGTCGACGCGATCCCGAACAGCAGGCAATGATCGGCCTCGCGCGCGGCGAGGAAATCGCGCGCCGCGCCGAGAAAGTCCTGCACGGTCGACCAGCGCACGGCCCTGGGCTCCATCTGCGATGCATAGCAGCCGGTCACGCGCGGTCACGCGATCGGCGCAAGAACACCGCCGGCAGTTCACGGCAACCGGCGCTGCCGCCGCGCGCCAGGGCTGGCCGGCCTCGCAGGCCTCGCCTCGCGCCTGGCCTGCGCTCGCCGCCGTCCCGGCCCGGGACTCCCGCCTGGCACCGCGCCGCTTGGTCTTGTTCGAGGAGGTGGTGCATAGTCGGACGTAGATGGGCTTCCTGGCGCCGCTCATGCTGGTCGGTGTCACCGCGCTCGCGGTGCCGATCGCGATCCACCTGATCGGCCGGCGCCGGGCGCGGGTGGTGAAGTTCGCCGCGCTCGACTTCCTGCTCGCCACCAAGCGCCGGACCGCGCGCAAGTTCCGGCTGCGCGAGCGGCTGCTGCTCGCGGTCCGCGCGATCGCGTGCGCCGCGGTCGCGATCGCGCTGGCCAAGCCGTACACGTCGTGCGTCCGCAAGGGGCCGCAGGTGACCCGCGGGCCGCAGGCCGCCGTGCTGGTGATCGACGACTCGTTCGCCGCGGGCTACCTGGTCGACGGCCGGCCGTGGATCCGCGCTGCCACCGACGAGGCCCGCCGGATCCTGATCCAGCTCGGGCCCGAGGCCGAGGTCGCGATCGTGCGCGCCGCCGAGGGCGCCGATCACCCCAGCGAGCTGACCCGCGACCATCTGCGGCTGCGCGACCAGCTGCTCGCGCTCGAGCCCAGCGCGCGCCCGGCCGACACCACGCGCGCGCTGGCCCGCGCCGCCCAGCTGCTCGCGGCGTCGAGCCACGTCCGCAAGACCGTGTTCCTGATCTCGCTCCTGGCCCGCACCGGGCTCCGGCCCGACGACGCGCCGTGGGGCAAGGACGGCCCTGTGCTGGTGACCAGCGACCTGCGCCCGGCGCAGATGCCCAACCTCGCGATCACCAGCCTGCGGGTCGACCCCGACCCCGGCGCCGCCACCCGAGGCGTCGCGTTCGACGCCGAGGTCGGCAACTTCGGGGGCGCCGCCAGCAAGGTCGAGCTGTCGCTCGCGATCGCCGACCGGGTGGTCGCGCGCGGCACGCTCGCGCTCAAGCCCGGCGAGCGCAAGACCAAGCACTTCCTCGCGGCGCTGCCCGCCGGCTCGCGCGCGACCGACGCCTACGTCGCGCTGTCCGGCGACGGCCTGGCGATCGACGACCGGCGCTGGGTCCGGGCGTCGCTCCGCGATCGGGTCCGCGTCCTGATCGTCGACGGCGATCCGCGCACGGTGCGGCACGACGACGAGGTGTTCTACCTCGAGGCCGCGCTGCGCCCGGGCGACCGCGAGGACAGCGGGACCTCGGTGCGGGTGATCACCGCCGAGGAGCTCGCCGGCATCGAGCCCCGCGCGCGCGGCACCGCCGGCGCGATCGAGCTCGACGGCTTCGACGTCGTGATCCTGGCCAACGTCGCGGCGCTGCCGGCGGCGCGGGTCAACGTCCTGGCCGACTGGGTGCGCGCCGGCGGCGGCATCCTGGTGTCGCCCGGCGATCACGTCGACCCGGCGGCGTACGACCGCACCATGCTGCCGCTGCTGCCCCAGAGCCTGCGCGATCCGATCGACACGACCTGGGGCGCCGCGCCCGACGAGCGCGACAGCCGCGCGCTCCACCTGGTCAAGTGGGAAGCCGATCACCCGATCTTCCGGCCGTTCTCCAAGGCCGCGCCCGAGCTCGCCGACGCCCGGTTCTTCGAGATCTCGCTGCTCGGTCCCACGACCTCGGCCGACCGCAAGGTGCTGGCGCGGTTCACCAACGGCGCGGCGGCCCTGGTCGAGGCGTCGATCGGCGCCGGCCGCACGCTGCTGTTCACCTCGACGCTCGATCGCGACTGGAACGACCTGCCGATCCACCCCGGCTTCCTGCCGCTGATGCAGCAGGCGGTGCGCCACCTGGCGCGCAAGCACGCCGCGTTCGGCGACACCGATCACGCCGTCGGCAGCTCGGTCGTGCTGCCGACCGGCGACCTCAAGAAGCTCGAGGTCCGCGGCCCCGACGGCATCGGCGCCCTGTTCGAGGGCGACCGCATCGTCGGCCGGTCGAGCGTCCGGTTCGGCCGCACCGAGAAGCCCGGCGTGTACCGGGTGATCGGCACCGACCAGACCGGCTCGACCCACGAGCGCGACGAGCTCGCGTTCGTGGTCAACGTCGACGCCCGCGGCTCGGATCTCACCCCCGCCCCGCCCACCGCGCTGCCGCCGTCGGGGACCGGCAGCGCGGGCACCCCCGCGGACGATTCGCGCCGGGTCGAGCTGTGGCACGCGCTCGCCGCCGCGGTCCTGCTGCTGCTGCTCGCCGAGGGCGTGCTGGTCCAGCGCTGACCGCGGGGCCCGGCGTCACTCCGGCGCGCCGCGGGCCCGCAGCGTGGCCTCGATCGCGGCGATGTCGACCGGCTTGACCAGGTGGTGATGGAAGCCGGCCGCGCGCGTCCGCCGGCGATCCGACTCCTGGCCGTATCCGGTCAGCGCGATCAGCCGCACGCCCGCGAGCCCGGGGAGCTCGCGGAGGTGCGAGGCCAGCTCGTAGCCGTCCATGACCGGCAGGCCGATGTCGAGGAACGCGATGTCGGGCGAGAACTCGGCGGCCACGCGCAGCGCCGTGGGCGCGTCGTGCGCCACGCGCGTGTCGTAGCCCTTGCCGGCGAGCACCGCGGCCAGCATCTCCGCGCCGTCCTCGTTGTCGTCGACGACCAGGATCCGCGCCGCGGTCGCCGGCGACCCCGCCGCGGCCGGCGCCGGTCCGGGCGCCGCGACCGGCTCGGCGGAGGCGAGCGCCGGGGCGGCCGGCAGCCGGACGACGATCTCGCTGCCGGTCCCCGGCCCATCGCTGTGCGCGGCGACCGAGCCGCCGTGGCGCTCGACCAGGCTGCGCACGATCGTCAGGCCGATCCCCAGGCCGCCCTGCGCGCGGTCGAGCGCCTGCCCCTCCTGCACGAACAGCTCGAAGATCCGCGGCAGCATCTCCGGCGCGATGCCGATCCCGGTGTCGCGCACCGACAGCACCACCTCGTGGTTGTCCCGGCGGCCGCGCACCGCGATCTGCCCGCCGGGCGGGGTGTACTTGGCCGCGTTGGTCAGGAGGTTCGAGACCACCTGGCCGAGCCGCATGCTGTCGACCTCGACGCGAAGCCCGCGCCTCGGCACGTCCACCGTCAGCGCGTGGTTGCGCTGCTCCAGCAGCGGGCTCGCGATCTCGATCGCCTTGGCCACGATGTCGGAGAGCTCGACGAGCTCGGGCTTGAGCTCGACCCGGCCGCGCGCGATCCGGGCGACGTCGAGCAGATCGTCGACCAGCCGGGTCAGGTGGCTGACCTGGCGCTCGATCACGGTGCGCTCGCGCTCGGACCCGGACTCGCCCTGCAGCTTCATCAGCTGCAGCGCGGTCAGGATCGGCGACAGCGGATTGCGCAGCTCGTGGCCGAGCATCGCGAGGAATTCGTCCTTGGCTCGATTGGCAGTCTCGGCGGCGCTGCGCAGGCTGTCGAGCTGCTCGCGCGCCAGCTTCTGCTGGGTCACGTCCGACGCGATCACGAACACGCCCTCGATCTCGCCCTCGGCGTTGCGGAACGGCGAGTACATGAAGTCGAAGTACCTGGTCTCGACCGTGCCTGCGCGATCGAAGTTCGCCGCGACCTCCTTGCCGACGTAGGGGATCCCCAGCGAGTAGACCCGGCCGAGCAACGCGGAATAGTACTCGTCCTGGAGCTCGGGAAGCGCGTCGAACAGGGGGCGATCGAGGACGTCGGCCTCGGCGTGGCCCCACGCCTGGCAGATCGGCGGGTTGGCGAACTCGACCACGTGATCGGGGCCGCGCAGCACGGCGATCAGCGTCGGCGCCTGCATGAACAGCGAGTGCAGCACGTGCCGCTGGCGCTCGATCTCCCGGCGGGCATCCTGGAGCTCGAGGTGGCTCCGGACGAGCTCGCGCTCCCGCGCCACCCGCTGCGTGATGTCGCGGCCCTCGGCGCAGATGAACATCACGTTGCCGTCGTCGTCCATCACCGGCTGCAGCGAGGCGTCGATGATGATCGTCTCCGCGCCACCGGCACGCCCGTAAATCGGCGTATCCCAGCGCACGGATTCTCCGCGCGCCGCTCGCGCGATCGAGTCCCGGAGGGTCTGGTTGACCTCGTCCGAGACCTGCCACCACAACGTCGTCCAGAACGGCCGGCCCTCGACATCGGACAGCTTGAGGCCTACCGCGTCGAGCGCGACCTTGTTGACCTCGAGCACCGTGCCACTGGCATCCAGCAGCCCGACGAGCTGCACCATCGAGTCCAGGGCGATGCGCGCGAGCTTGTCGCGATACCGCTGGCGGGGATCCTGGCGGGGATCGAGATGACCGCCGCCGAGATCGGCCGGGGCGCTCTCGGTCCCCCGCACCATGAAGCGATGATCGGCATCTTCACGCGGCATACGAGCACGGCAGTCCAGCCCCCGACACCCTACACGACATCGCAAGTCTCGGCACTCGAGCCCGCCCGGCAATGGCAAGCTCGTGAAATCAGCCTCCCGCGATCGGCGCTCAGTGCTTGCCGGCCCGCGGTCGATCGGGGCCGACCGGCGGACCGACGGCCGGCGCCCGATCGGGGCCGCGCATCCTGGCCTCGCGCGACCAGACCCGGCCGCGCCGGGCCGCGGCGATGAACTGCGCGATCGCCGCGCCGCCTGCGAGATCGATCACACCGGGGTCGGCGGTCACGCGCGCCGCCGCGAGCAGCGGGCCGGCCTCGGCCACCGTGGCGATCACCTTGCCGTGACTGAACGCATCGCTGACCCACTCGATCGCACCCGCCTCGGCGAGCAGATCGTCGATCGCCTCGGCGCCCGGGACGATCGCGACCGCGTCGAAGATCACCGAGGGGCCGCCGGCGATCGTGTGATCGGCCGGTGGCCCGTCGGTGCCGCGGGCCGGCCGGGCGCCGCCGATCCGCGGCGCGACCATCTCGACCGTCGCGTGCTCCTTCTCGATCGCCGCCGCGAGCAGCGCGACCAGCTCGGCGTCGAAGCCGTCGCCGACCAGCACGCCGATCTTGCGGCCGCGCAGCGTCGCCGGCGCCTTGCCCACCAGGCTCAGCGAGGGCGACGCCGGCAGATCGCGCGGCGCCGCCGCCGGGCGGATCTCGTCGGCCATCCCCTGCATCCCCATCGCGGTCGCGACCCGGTCGTGGAGCTGGGGCTCGATCACCCTGAGGTGGCCCAGCATCCGGGTCCGGATCGCGACGGTCTCGACCTTGGACAGCTCGAAGCTGAACGCGTTGACGATGTGGCGCTGCTCGGGCGGCGTCATCGATCGCCAGAACATCCGGGCCTGGCTGTAGTGGTCGGCGAACGTCGCCGAACGCTCGCGGACCTTGTTGCCGTGGCCGTTGCCGTGCGCGACCCGCGCCAGGCCGGGGGACGGACTCGTGACGAAGCCCGCCGGGGTCTCGCGCGCCGTGTCGGGCGCCAGCGAGCTGGGCTCGTAGCTGACCCGGCCGCGGTCGACCGCGACCCGCGCCATGCCGTCGCGCTGGAAGTTGTGCATCGGGCACTTCGGCCGGTTGATCTCGAGCTCGTGGAAGTTGGGGCCGCCCAGCCGCTTCAGCTGGGTGTCGGTGTACGAGAAGATCCGGCCCTGCAGCAGCGGATCGTCGGAGAACTCGACGCCGGGGACCAGGTGGCCGGGGTGGAACGCGACCTGCTCGGTCTCGGCGAAGAAGTTGTCCGGCCAGCGGTCGAGCACCATCTTGCCGATCGGCACCAGCGGCACGACCTCCTCGGGGATCAGCTTGGTCGCGTCGAGGATGTCGAAGTCGAGCTTGTCGGCCTCGTCCTCGGACACCGCCTGGATCGACAGCTCGAACTCGGGGAACTGGCCGCGCTGGATCGCGGTGAACAGGTCGCGGCGGTGGAAGTCGTGATCCGCGCCGTTGATCTTGCACGCCTCGTCCCACAGCACCGACGACGAGCCGATGCTCGGCCGCCAGTGCCACTTCACGAACCGCGCGGCGCCAGCGGCGTCGACCAGCCGGTAGGTGTTGACCCCGAAGCCCTCCATCATGCGATACGACCGCGGCAGCGCGCGGTCCGACATCGCCCACATCAGCATGTGCATCGACTCGGGCATCAGCGACACGAAGTCCCAGAATGTGTCGTGCGCCGAGGCGGCCTGCGGGAACCCGCGGTCGGGCTCCATCTTGACCGCGTGGATCAGGTCGGGGAACTTGAGCGCGTCCTGGATGAAGAACACCGGGATGTTGTTGCCGACCAGGTCGAACACGCCCTCCGAGGTGTAGAACTTGGTCGCGAACCCGCGGACGTCGCGCGGCAGGTCGATCGAGCCCGCGCCGCCGGCGACGGTCGAGAACCGGACGAACACCGGGGTCCGGACCTTGGGGTACTGCAGGAACGCAGCGCGCGAGTACCTGCGCGCGGCGTCGTAGGGCGCGAACGAGCCGTGCGCCGCCGAGCCGCGCGCGTGGACGATGCGCTCGGGGATCCGCTCGTGGTCGAAGTGGGTCAGCTTCTCGAGCAGGTGGAAGTCCTCGAGCAGCGTCGGGCCGCGCGGTCCGATCTTGAGCGAGTTCTGGTCGTCGCTGACCGGGACACCCTGATTGGTGGTGAGGAACGTGTCGGTCGAGCGCTGGTGGAGCTCCCCACCGCCGCCGATCACCGCGTGGTCGGATGACTTGCCGTTGCCGTGCTTGCTCGGGTCCTTGGCCATTGCGGATCCGGGATACAGCAAGCGATGTACCAGCGCTGGTGGCACGACGTGCCAGCGAACAGGGGCCGCGCGGACCCGCCGGGCTCGCGCGCAGCTCCAGGAATTCCGGCGACGGTGACGGCGGCGCGCGCACCGCGCCCGCTCGCACGCCGGGCGATCCCGCTCCGGGCGCCGGCGCGCGTCAGCGGCCCGCGAGCCGGTCGGCCAGCGCGCGGTGCCGAGCGCTGCCGACCGCGTCGCGCGACGCCACCGCACGCCCGGCGCGCGACGCCGCGTGCGCGCGCTTGAGCGCCCGGACCCGATCCGCCGACTCGCCGATCTGCCGGCGCAGCTCGGAGTCGGCCTCGGCCTCGCGGATCAGCGCCGCCTCGGCCGCGGCCTGGTTGTCCTGGTCCCGGCACAGCAGCAGGACGTCGCAGCCGGCGCGCACCGCGGCGACCGCGGCCGCGTCGGCGCCCATTCCGGCGGCGATCGCCCGCATGTCGAGATCGTCGCTGACGATCACGCCGCGGTAGCCCAGCTGGCCGCGCAAGAGACCCGTCACCACATGCTCCGACAGCGTCGCCGGGCGCACCGGGTCGATCGCGGCGAACACGACGTGGGCGGTCATGATCATCGGCAGCCCGGCGGCCGCGGCGCGGCGAAACGGCAACAGCTCGACGCGCTCGAGCCGGTCCCAGTCGTGGTCGATGCGCGGCAGCTCGAGGTGGCTGTCGGTCGCCGTGTCACCGTGCCCCGGGAAGTGCTTGCCGCACGCGATCACGCCGGCCGCGGCGAGCCCGCGCGCGAACGCCAGGGCGCGGCGCGTGACCACCTCGGCGTTGCTGCCGAACGCCCGGTCGCCGATGATCGGGTTGGCGGGGTTGGTGTGAACGTCGAGCACCGGCGCGAAGTCGATGTCGAAGCCCAGCGCGGCGAGCTCGTCGCCGATCGCCCGGCCGACCGCCTCGGCGAGCACCGCGTCCTCGGGGTCGGTGAAGCGGTCGAGCGCGGCCATCGCCGGCCACCGCGTCGCGGGCTCGCGCACCCGCTGCACCGGGCCGCCCTCCTGGTCGATCGCGATCAGCGCGGGCGTGCCGTCGGGCGCGCTCGCGTGGAGCTCGCGGGTCAGCGCGACCAGCGCATCGAGGTCGCACAGCTCCTGGCCCGCGGCACCGGTGGTGATCGGCACGTTGCGCTTGAACACGATCGTCGCCCCGGCCTCGCCGCGCTCGAGCTTGCCGCGCAGCTCGGGCGATACGGCCGGGCCCGGGAACCCGATCCACAACAGCTGGCCGACGTCGTCTTGCAGCATGGGGCTACTTCTGGAACGACTGGGCCTCGCCGACCAGCTCGAGCCGCTCGGCGGAGTTGGGGGCGCTGTACACCACGATGGTCCTCACGGTCGGGAACCGTAGCGCGATCACCAGCTCCTTGCGGCCGTCGCCGTCGAGGTCGAGCACCCCGAGCAGGTCGAGCGTCACGGTCGCCCGGGCGTCGGGTGACTTGCCGGGCTCGGCCTCGGGCGTGAGCTTGACGTCGTAGAGCACGAACGCCGGCTTGCACGCCGGCTTGACGCTCCGGGTGGCGGTCCACTCCTGGGCCGGGCCGCGGATGCCGTCGAGCGCCGAGGCGAGCGGAAACCACTCGACCCGTCCGTCGCCGTCGATGTCGACGCCGAGCGCGCCGTCCGACAGGCACGCGCCGCCGGTCGGGAACGCCGGGGTCTCCGGCGGATCGTCGGGCCGGGTCAGCTCGGCGACGGCGAGCCCGCAGCCGTTGGTCGCCGGGGCGCACTTCGGATCCTCGGCGCGCTGGCCCTGGCCGGCGTCCGACGTGCACGGCGCCGCACCGACGTAGGTCCCGGCCGCGACCGACTGGCCCAGCGTGATATCCGCCAGGCCGACCGTGTCGAACGCGCCGGCGACCTTGCCGTCGGTGCCGAACGCGACGAACCGCGGCGTCGCGCCGCGCTCGACGGCGCCGGTGACCTCGGCGGTCGCGTCGATCCACCCGGTGGTGTGGAGCAGGAGCGGCGCGACCGCAGGTCGCCCGGCGGCGCTCTGCGGGCACAGCTCGCCGACCAGGACCTGGCGACCTCCTCTGCTCCGGACTGGAGCCCGTTCACGATGCTGGACCGTCTCCTCGGGAAATGGCCGATCAGGCTGTACGCGCGGCCCGCAGCTCCCGCCGGCGTGGAGCGCTACAAGTGCGAGAAACCAGGCAACGCGGGGCAGCCTGCCGCGGTCTTTAGCCATCGCATGCACCATAACCTGTGGGATCTGGACACGGCCAACAGGTGACTTCGTTGCCTGGGTCGTTTGACCCGGCTGTAGGGCCATGCCTATAGTCCGCCCGACTTCGCCGAGCCCAATTCCTCCATACTTTCTATGTATTACACCAAAGGTCGTCAGCTTCCGCGCTCGGGTTTCTGGGCGTTCCTGATCGGTGTGCTCGTCGTCGGGATCCCGGTGGCAGAGGCGCAGATCGCACCCGGCGGCATGAGCCCGGGCGTGGGCGGTCCCACGCAGTCCGGCGAGGAGAAGAAGGAGGGCGTGGCCGAAGCGGCACCCAAGGCTCCCGGCCTGCTGCCGACGACGCCGGCGCTGCCCGCCCCCAAGGGCCGGCGCAAGCGCTGGAAGCTGTTCGAGCTCGACGGCTACTTCCGGATGCGGACCGACTGGTTCAAGAACTTCAACCTCGGCTTCCCGGACATCGATCCCAAGTACGGCGGCTCGCCGTTCCCGACCGCGCTGGGCTGCAAGTCGACGCTGACCGACCACCCGTGCGACGACTCGCTGTCGAGCGCCAACATGCGGCTCCGGCTCGAGCCGACGATCAACCTCGACGAGGGGACCTCGGTCCACATCCAGGCCGACCTGCTCGACAACGTCGTGCTCGGCTCGACCCCGAGCGACCCCGTGCTCGGCAGCGGCTACGTCGATCCGATCACCGGCAACCGGCCGCCCTCGGGCCCGTTCAACAATGGCACCCAGGCGCCGGTCGCCCAGGGCGTCAACAGCGATCGCGCGGCGGTCCAGATCAAGCGCGCGTGGGCCGAGGTCGCCGTGCCGCTCGGCATCGTCAAGTTCGGCCGGATGCCCAACCACTGGGGCATGGGCATCGTCCACAACGGCGGCGGCGCCGATCCGATCAACGGCGGCTACGACCACGACGCCGACTACGGCGACACCGTGGATCGCGCGAGCTTCTCGCTGCTGATCCCCGGCACCAACCTGCGCGCGATGGTCGCGTCCGACTGGTCGCTGACCCGGCTGGTGTCGAACCAGACCCTGGCGAACAAGGGCCACGAGGGCCACCCGTTCGATCTCGACGACAGCGACGACGCCAACGGCTGGATCGGCGTGATCTCGCGGATGGACTCGCCGCAGGAGTTCAAGGACACGATCGACCGCGGCGAGCTCGCCTACAACTACGGCGTGTACTTCGAGTACAAGACCCAGGCGTGGGACGACAACACCAAGGCGTTCGTGCTCGGCACCACGCCCGACCCGGCGGCCTATCAGCCGCGCGACCTCAAGACCTACTCGCCCGACGTCTGGGCCAAGGTCGGCTTCAAGCGGTTTCTGCTCGAGGCCGAGTTCGCCGCGCAGCTCGGCTCGGTCAGCGTCGTGACCAGCCCCGACGCCGCCACGCTCACCACGCGGTCGTACAACCTGCGCAAGTTCGGCGGCGCCAGCCGGCTCACCTGGCACGGCCTCGAGGGCAAGCTGCGGCTCGGCGTCGAGGGCGGCTTCGCGTCCGGTGACCAGTGGGACAACACCCCGCAGGGCGCGACCAACATCGCGTTCGCCAACCCGCTCGGCGATCCGACCAACCCCAACGCCAAGACGCTGACCCAGTTCGCGTTCAACCGCGACTACAAGGTCGACATGATCCTGTGGCGCCATCTGGTCGGCGCGGTCACCAACGCCGGCTACGTCAAGCCGTTCATCCAGTACGACGTGACCAGGTCGGTGTCGTTCAAGGTCTCCAACATCTCGTCGTTCGCGCTCAAGCGCGTCGCGACGCCGGGCAACGACGTCATGTACGGCACCGAGTTCGACGGCGACCTCGGCTACACCAGCGGCGGTCTGTTCCTCGGCCTGTCCTACGGCGTGCTGTTCCCGCTCGGCGCGATGAACCACCCGCAGGACGACCCCGCGAGCGGCGCGGTGTTCGGCTACGGCACGGATCCGGTGACGATGCTGTCCAACATCCGGACCGCCGACACCGCGCACACGATCCAGTCGCGGTTCGTCCTGGCGTTCTAGGTCACAGCTCGGCGAGCGCCGTGACCAGCCTGTCAACGGACACCAGCTCGATCCCGCAGCTGTCGCCCTGCCGGGTCCGCACGTTCTGCGCCGGCACGAGCGCGCGCCGGAACCCCAGGCGCGCCGCCTCGGCCAGCCGCTGATCGCACAGCGGCACCGCGCGGATCTCGCCGGCGAGCCCGACCTCGCCGAACACGATGGTGTGAGCATCGAGCGCGCGGCCTCGCGCCGACGACGCCACCGCGCACGCGATCCCCAGGTCGATCGCCGGCTCGATCAGCCGCAGCCCGCCGGCGACGTTGACGAACACATCGCGATCCAGGACGTTGCAGCCCGCGCGCTGCGCGAGCACGGCCAGCAGCAGCGACACGCGGTTGCCGTCGACTCCGGCGGCGGTCCGCCGCCCGATCCCGGCGCTCGCCGGCGCCACCAGCGCCTGGATCTCGACCAGCAGCGGCCGCGCGCCGTCCACCGACGCAACGACGATCGATCCCGGCGCGCCGATCGGGCGCTCGGCGAGCAGGTGCGCCGACGGGTTCGCGACCTCGGCCAGCCCGGCGCCGCGCATCTCGAACACGCCGATCTCCTGGGTCGAACCGAACCGGTTCTTGTGCGCCCGCAGGATCCGGTACGGTCCGCCGTCGCCCTCGAGCTGGAGCACGACGTCGACCAGGTGCTCGAGCGTCCGGGGCCCGGCGATCGCGCCGTCCTTGGTCACGTGGCCGACGATGATCGTCGGGATCCCGGTGGTCTTGGCGAACTGCATCAGCCGGCTCGCGCACTCGCGGACCTGCGCGAGCGAACCCGGGATCGAGTCGAGCAGCGGCGTGTACACCGTCTGGATCGAATCGACCGCGAGCACCGCCGGCGGCCGCGCCCGCGCGTGGGTCAGGATCCGCTCGACATCGGTCTCGGCGACCACGCTCAGCGCGGCCGGCGCCGCGCCGACCCGCCGCGCGCGCATCGCGGTCTGCGCGATCGACTCCTCGCCGGTCGCGTACAGCACGCTGCCGCGGCCGGTCAGCCCGGCGAGCGCCTGGATCAGCAAGGTCGACTTGCCGACGCCCGGGTCGCCGCCGAGCAGCACCAGGCAGCCGGCGACCATGCCGCCGCCCAGCACGCGATCGAGCTCGCCGATCCCGCAGCTCAGCCGGTCGCTCGCGCTGATCTCGACCGCGTCGGTGATCGCCACCGGCGAGCGGCCGTCCGACACCCCGGCCGCGCTCGGCCGCGGCGGCGCCGCGCTCTCGATCTCCTCGACCAGGCTCGACCACTCCTGGCACAGCGGGCAGCGCCCGAGCCACCTGGTCTCGCTGTGGCCGCACGACTGGCAGACCCAGGTCGATCGACCCTGCTTGACAGCGAGCGCGCGCGCCTTGGCCACGCTGCTTCATAACAGCCCGGTCTGACGCGCGCGCGAGGTCAGCTCAACCGCTCGCGGACCCGCGCCTGCTTGACCCGCAGCCGGCTGGCGAGCTCCTCGCGGCCCAGCGTCGCGGCGCGAAACGCACCGACGCCGAGCCAGCGCACGGCGTGGCTGATCGAGCCCGCGGCCAGGAACGCGCGGCTCGCCGACAGCGCCACCGCGACGTCGCCGCGATCCTCCTCGTGGCGTCGCTCGAACAGCGCCTCGGCGTCGTCGAGCCGCCCCGCGCTGACGTAGAAGTCGGCGAGGCCGTCGCGGACCGCACCGACCCGCGCGGCGCCGTGCGGGACCTGGCCGAGCGCGCGGGCGTACGCGGCCACGAAGTCCTCGTAGGCCCGCACCGAGCGATCGACCTGGCCCTTGCCCAGGGCGACCAGCAGCTCGAGGAACGGCGCGTAGAACACGTAGCTGTCGATCGCGCAGCCGAGGACGCCGACCACCTCGTCGAACCCGAGATCGTCGCCCTGATGCGCCGCCGCCGCCAGCGTGGCGGCCTCGATCGCGAACCCCGAGCCGGCGAACCGCGCCCGTGCGCCCTCGAGGCCGACCTCGCGGACCACGGCGGACACCCGCTCGGCGCGCGCCACGTGCTCGGTGACGCCGAGCCAGTCGAGCAGCGGGGTCTCCGCGGGCTCGGGAGGAACCACGAAATCAGGGTGGAAGTGATCCTCGTACGTCGCACCACCCGCGGTCAGGGCGTGCCGGGCGGACGCGATCTCATCGGCCGACAACCAGCTGATCCGCATGGTTCAGCCTACCATCGGCGAACGGTGCAGCCCATTCGAGGCTTACACCTACATGGTTCATTTCCTGGCGTTCATTTCTTGGGCGCGGGCTTCTTCGCCGGTGCCTTGCCGGCGGGCTTCTTGTTGCCGGCCTCGGTCACCGGCGTGCCGCCGATCGATCCGATCTCGTCCTCGACGCGCTTCTGGCCGCCGGTGTCCTTGCCCTTGTTGAGCTCGAGGTACTTGTTGAATGCGGCGATCGCCTTGTCGTTCTGGTGATCTTGCTTGTACATGAAGCCGAGGTCGAACCAGCCCTCGGCGTTGCCCGGATCGAGGCTGGTCCCCTTCTCGTACTCGGTGATCGCCTGCGGGATCAGATCGGGGTTCTTCTCGGTCTGCCGGCGGTACGCGACCGCGAGGTTGAAGTGGAAGCTCGCGTCGTTGGGCGCCAGCTCGATCGCTTTCTGGAACGCCTTGACCGCGTCGGCGTAGCGCTTGGCGAAGCGATACGCGACGCCGAGGTTGTTGACGAACTGCGCGTCGTCGGGCTTGAGCCGGGACGCGACCTCGAGGTCGGCGATCGCGCCGGCGAGATCGCCCTTCTTGCGCCGCACCGCGCCGAGGTTGCCGCGGATCTCGGGATCGTTGGGATCCAGCGTGCTCGCCGTCACCAGCGCGGCGAGCGCCTTGTCGAGCTGGTCGTTGCGGAAGTACGCCATCCCGAGGCTGGCCCACACCACCTTGTCCTTCTTGAGGCCCTCGACCGCGTGCTCGTAGGCGCTGACCGCGCGCGGGATGTCCTTCCTCGCGGTCTTGTACAGGTTGCCGAGCGACGCCCACGCCATGTAGTGCCTGGGGTTGGCGGCGACGGCGTGCTCGAACGCCTCGATCGCCTGGTCGGCCTTGCCCTCCTGCTTGTAGGCCACGCCCTGCTTGAAGTACGCGTCGGCGTCCTCGGCGTGCGCGGCGCGCGGGATCGCGAGGCAGAGACCAGCAGCGAGCAGGAGCCGGGTGAGCGGGGACATGCTTCCTCCTCGCGCGATCCTAGCAGAGGCCGCACGGCCGATCGATCCGCTGGTCACGCTCGCCGAGCTGTGAACCATCAATAGCTGCGCGGCCAATAGCCGCGCGGCGCGGCGCGCGGAGGGGTGAATTGACCGGCTCTGCCGGTCAATCCCCAGAGGGGGTCACGGGAAAGCCCCTAGCGATCGATCACTCGCTCAACCAACCTCGGCCAGCGCCTCTCCGCTGGCCGCCACGTCGTGGGACAGCTCCTCGAGCTGCTTGACCGCGGCGGCGCCCGAGCTCGCGGCGCGCGCGGCCTCGAGGCCGGTGGCGGCGAGCTCGAACTTCTCGAGCGCGGCGACGTGGTTGTGCATCCGCGCCACCAGCCGCTCGCGGCCCTGGCGGATGTGATCGCGGTAGCGCTGCTGATCACCGACCGCGGCGCGCGCCGACTGGTACTGCGTCTTGACCTCGGCGTCGGTCGCCGCGGCGATCCGCTGATCGAGGTCCGCGAGGCGCTGCGCCAGGTCGGCGTCGCTCGCCCCGGTGACATTGATCTCGGCGCTCTTGCCCGCGACCTCGAGCGTCTTGAGCACGCCATCGCGGACCAGCGCCTTGCCCGCGTCGTCGCTGATCCGGTCCTTCGCGGCGCTCCAGATCTCCGCCGCCCGCGCGCACAGCCCGCGGACCTCGGCGTCGAGGCTGGCCGGCAGCCGCCGGAGCGCGCCCCGGACCGGATCGAGCGCGACCTGGAAGTGCCGGGGCAGCATCGCCAGCGCGCCGACCAGGCCCATCGCCGCCGCGGCGATCGCGGTGGTCACCAGTGGCGGCCAGCTCGCGGTCTGCCGCGCGTGGTCGAGCCGCAGCGCGCACCACATCGCGATCAGCGCGGTGATCGCCCCGAGCAGCACGCCGACCAGGCCGCGTACCCCGCGCGGGCCGCCCACCGCGAGCGCGAGCGCGACGATCGCCGCCACCGTGGCGAGCATCGGCCAGCTCGGCGCCAGCGCGAACAGCGGCACCAGCGCCGTGGCTCCCGCGATCATCCGCCACGCTGCCTTGCCGTGCGCGACCGCGGCGCCCGCGGCGATGCCGAGGATGCCACCGGCCAGCGGCGCCAGCGGGGTCAATGGATGAAGCGCGGCCCCAAACAGCAACGCGCCGCCGACCATGCCGGCCGCGGCGCGCTGAAACGACGGGTGATCGGCGAACCGGATGTCCATGCCGGCTACCAACGCTCGGCGAGCGGACATCGATCTAAACGTCTAACCCGCTAGAACGTCAGGCGGAACCCGAGCTGACCGGTGAGCGGGGTCTGCCGCACGGTGGTCCTGCCGTAGTTCCGGTTGGGTGTGATGATCGTGCCGGTCTGGCGGCCGTCCTCGTCGGTCAGCTTGGCGTGCGCCAGGTCCGAGGCGTCGCCGCCGACGATCGGCAGCGACGTCTGGTTGGTGTAGCGCTCGTCGGTGTCGATCTCGTCCTGGGAGTTGAGCAGGTTGAAGATGTCGACGAAGCCTTCGAACCGCGTGGTCTTCGACATCCGGTAGCCGTACGACACGTGGATGTCGAACTGCGCCGTCGCCGGCGAGCGATACAGCGCGCCGCGCGGCAGGAGGTACGACTCGTCGAGACCGTAGATCGGGTGCGCCGCCAGCGTGTTGTGCGGCAGGCCCGACTGCGCCCGGAAGCTCGCCCCGGTGACCAGCATGCCGGTCTGCCTGAGGTCGAACTGGTAGAAGCCGTCGACCTTGAGGTTGTGCGGCCGGTCGAGGCCGCCGGCGCCGTAGCGGTTCGGCATCAGGTCGGGCAGGTCGTACATCGACGTGATGTTCGGATCGAGCTGGTTGGTCTCGGTCGAGAACAGCCCCGGGTAGTTGCCCCTGGCGCGCGAGTACGTGTACGACGCCTGGAGCAGCGAGTTGCTGGTCGGGCGCTTCTTCGCGGTCAGCTGCAGCGCATCGTAGTTGCGCGACGGCGGATCGTAGGTCTTGACCGCGCGGAGCTGGGCCGCGCGCGACTGGTACAGCGCCTTGAGCGCCGCGTCGCTGGTCATCGCGGCCTTCTGATCGAGCTTGGCGGCCTCGCCGTCGTAGTTCACCGACGGGTTGCCGATGAAGTAGTTGGCGCCGCCATCGGTCGACATGTCCTCGATCACCACCGGCAGGGTGCGATGGATGTAGTTCGCCCCGACCGTGAGGTCGGGCAGGATCTCGTACTCGCCACCGACGATCATCTCGTCGGTGTATTGCCCGCCCATGCCGGGCGCCACGTACGAGATCGTGCCGCCCAGCATCTTGGTCGTGCCCGGCATGCAGTTGAGCACCTGGCTCGTGAGGTTCACGGCCCCGTGGTCGAACTGGCAGGTGTTGTTCGGATCGCCGCTGGTGTCGACGCCGACCGCCGTGGCGCGCGTGCTCTCACCGCCGAACGAGCGCACGTTCATGTCCATCGGGATGTTCTCGTAGAACCGGCCCCAGTGGCCGAACAGCTTGGACTTGCCCTCCTGGGTCGGGTCGTAGATGAAGCCGATGCGCGGCGCGAGCAGGTTGTCGAGCTGATAGCCGATCTCCGGAATGGTCTCGCCGGTGTCGGCCGCCGTGGCGTTCTGGAGGTACCGCGCGACATAACCGATCTGCTGCTCCCAGCGCAGGCCCGCGTTGACCGTGAGGTTCGGCAGGATCTGCCACTGGTCCTGGAGGTAGGCGGCGACCGACCGATCGTTGGTGTGGGCGTCGAGCTTGGGGATCACCGAGCACTTCGCCTCGCCCACACCGTCGCCGTTGGTATCGAGGCCGCACGGCACCGTGCCGTTCGGATCGTACTTGAGGTACTGATTCAGGGTGAACTGGCCGGTGAGCGGGTTCATCGGGTCGTCGAGGTCGTCCTCCGCGCGCACGAGGAACGCGCCGCCGGTGAACCGGCGAGCGGAGTTGTAGGACGATAGCTCGGCGTCGATGCCGGCCTTGAACACGTGCTGGCCGGCGGCCTTCACCCGCTGGGTCACGGCGAACACCAGCGACGTGCGATTGTTGGTCCGGCTCTCGAGGAACCCGATGCCGCGGTCGGTATAATCCAGCACCGGGCAATTCACGATCTTCGGAAACGGATCGCCCGCGCCGTCGCTACAGCCGGCGATGGTCGATGGACCTTCGAGATCGGCGAAGTCATAGAGAGATCGGGAGTAGTTGTAGCGAATCGCGGGGACATCCGACAGGGCATTGAGCGGCGTGGTGTTGTTGTAGCCATTGTGGAAGCCGACGACCGCATCGACCTGGGTCCGGCCGTCGTCGAACTTCGACGTCCACTTGCCCGAGACGTCGTACGCGCCCTTCTCGACGTGCTGGCGCGCCGTGTTGGGATCCCGGATCGTCGCGACCAGCTGGGTGTCGGTCTCCGGGTTGCCGAACCCGGTGATCTGCCACTGGTGGTTCGACGAGATCGCCCCGGTCAGCTTGGCCGTGAAGTAGTAGGTCTTGAATTCCTCCGGGATGCCGCGGGTCGCCAGCTGTTCGCGAGCGGTGAGCCCGGTCGATGGATCGATGTCCTCCTTGCCGTCGCCGCCGTCCATCGCCTGCCCGGTCAGGTTGTCGAGCCGGTCGACGCTGCGGCTGATGATCCGCGTCGTGGTCTGGCGGATCACCGTCGGCGTGAACCCGACGTGGAACCACAGCTTGTCCTTGACGATCGGCCCGCCGAGCTCGGCGCCCAGATCGTAGCGGTAGTCCTGGTTGAGCACGCGGTCGATCGCCGTGCCGTCGCGCAGGATCGCCCGGGCGTTCGCGGTCAGCGCGCTGGGCTGGAGGTGACCGAACACCGAGCCGTGGAACTCGTTGGAGCCCGACTTGGTGACCACGTTGACGATCGCACCGATCGCGCGGCCGAACTCGGCGTTGTACCCGCCGGTGATGACCTCGGTCTCCTGGATGAACTCGTTGGGCAGGTTCGACGACAGCGTGCCGAACCCGGTGTCCGTCGTGTTGAGGCCTTCGATCACGTAGGTGTTCTCGGCCGAGGTCGAGCCCCCGAACGACACGCCGTAGCGGTCCTCCTGGGCGCCGGCGGCGCTGGCCATCACCTCGCCGAACGTGCGCTGGGTCGGGATGTTGTTGGTGTAGTCCGAGGTGATGGTCGTTCCGACCTTGGTCGAGCCCTGGTCGACGATCGGCGCGTGGCCCGAGATCGAGATCGTCTCGCCCTTGCCGGCCGAGACGTCGATCGCGATGTTGACGACCGCCTCCTTGCCGATCTGGACGAGCACTTCTTTGCGCGAGTACGTGGTGTCGTTGTAGTACACGGTGAGGGTGTAGAGCCCGGGCGGCAGCGACGTGATGTAGTAACCGCCGTTCTCGTCGGCGATCACCACCTGATCGCCCTGCAGCGCGGGAGAGGTCGCGACCACGGTCGCGCCGACGCTGGGCTCGTTGCTCGCCTTGTCCTTGACCACGCCGCGGAGACTTCCCGTGGTGAACGCGTCGGCGAGGGCCGCGCGGTCGGAGGTCATCATCGAGATCACCCCGGTCGTGAGGCCCGCGGCGATGACTGCTGTCCATAGCTTGCTCATGGAGTCTCCGATCAGTTCGCGGGGGTGTGGAAGCAGAGCTGGAAGTCGTCCGGGATCGTGCCGTCGGGGCCGTGCTGCTTGGTGGCGACGGTGGTGCCGGGCGCGAACGCGATCCTGTAGGTCGTGCGCGGCGCCCAGGCCGTCGCCATCGGCGCCGCGCCGCCCCGGAGGTCGAGCCGCATGATCAGGGCGGTCGTGGTGGGCACCGAGCCGCGCAGGTACGCACGGATGGTCTCCGGATCGACCGGGGCGCCGCCGGTGCCGTTGCACACGGCGGGATCGGGGTCACCGTCGCGGTTGGTCTCGCCGACGTTGAGGTTGGGACCGGAGACGATCTTGATCTGGTTCCGATCGATCTTGCTGAGCGTGACCTTGGGGTTCTCGGGCCCGACCTGGTCGCCCTCGTCGAGCGCCGCGGTCCAGAACAGATCGACCCCGGTCCGCGGATCCTGGACGATCTTGCCGTCCACGGCGTCGGCCTGATCGGGGTCCGAGAACCGGAACGCCATCGGCCCGATCTTGAACTGGTAGTTGCGCTGATCGCCCGGCACCGACATCCGGTCCTTCTTGCTGTGGACGTTGTCGTTGACCGTCACCGTGCACGAGGCGCCGGTCGGCACCGAGGTCGGGTCGAGCGGCTGGATGAACAGCGCCGGGCCGGGCGGCCAGCTGCCGTTGTAGCCGTTGGGCACGTAGTACCCGTCGTACGGGATCTCGTCACCGTCGCACGTCAAGACCACCGGCTTGGTGTGCTTGAACGAGCCCACCATGTCGCCGGTCGGGTTGCCCGTGGTGTCGAGCTCGGGGACCAGCTCCTCGATGGTCGCGTCGAGCAGCTTGTCGAACACGATCCGGACGAACCAGATCGGCGGCGTGGCCTCCGCGACTCCCAGCTCGACAGCCGGCCTGGAGAGATCGTCCGGACAGAGCTGGACGACGCGAATGTCGGGGAGGCCGACGAGTCCGGGGCGCTTCTCGTCGTTGAGGCGACAGAACGTGGCAGTCTCCACGATCCGACCAATCCCCAGAGGATCGGGATCCGATGCAGTCTCGAGATCGGACAAGACGGTCACTGCCGTGATGTTCGGCGGGCCACTCGTCCTCAGGTCCGTCCGTTGTTCGGGATCGGTGCACCCGACGAGCAGCGCGCCCGCAAGTATGGCTGTCGCTACCGTGGATCGATAGTCCAGCATCAGAGCCTCCCTGATTCGCAAATGACGGTTCGTACTGCCTTCGCCGGCCGCACAACCCTGCGAAGACCTGGGAGTCATCGCCGATCCATATGGCAAACGCAAGCAGTCCCGATCGGATGCCTGAACCAGAAACGAACCAGAAACGCCGGTATCACGTTGTCGTGATACCGGCGTTCATCCAGCGTTTTGCAACAATCTGTTCAGCCAGCGCTCATGCGTTGGGTCGCTTTCCATTCGACGACCCAGTGTTGGCTGCGCCAGTCGATGTAGTCGATGTAGTCGAGGCAGATGGCCCCGGAGCGTGCGCCGGCGCGGCAGGGGATCGTGCGCCCTTGCTCGCCTTGTCGTCGGAGGTGGATGTGGGTGCGGGAGTCGGATCAGGCGCTACATCGATCCCGATCCTCCGGATGTTGTGATGCGCGAGCACCTTGGCCTCGATCGTATTGTAGATATCGGGGTGGTCGATCAGGAACTGCTTGGCATTCTCCCGGCCCTGGCCGATGCGCTCGCCGTTGAACGAGAACCACGCGCCACTCTTCTCGACGATGTTGGCCTCCGACGATAGATCGACGAGATCACCCTCACGCGAGATGCCCTGACCATAGAGGATATCGAACTCGACCTCCTTGAACGGCGGAGCCATCTTGTTCTTCACCACCTTGACCCGGGTCCGGTTGCCGATCACGTCCTCTTCCTTCTTGATGGCGCCGATCCGGCGGATATCGAGTCGCACCGAGGAATAGAACTTGAGCGCATTGCCGCCCGTGGTGGTCTCGGGTGAGCCGAACATCACGCCGATCTTCATCCGGATCTGGTTGATGAAGATGACCATGGTCCGCGACTTGGAGATCGCGGCGGTCAGCTTGCGCAGCGCCTGGCTCATCAGCCGCGCCTGGAGCCCGACGTGGGCATCGCCCATCTCGCCCTCCAGCTCGGCCTTCGGGGTCAGCGCGGCCACCGAGTCGATCACGACGACATCGACCGCGTTCGAGCGCACCAGCATGTCCGCGATCTCGAGCGCCTGCTCGCCGAAATCGGGCTGGCTGACCAGCAGCTCCTCGGTCTTGACCCCGAGCTTCTTGGCATAGCCGACGTCGAGCGCGTGCTCGGCATCGATGAACGCGCACACCCCGCCGCGCTTCTGGGCCTCGGCGACGACGTGCAGGGTCAGGGTGGTCTTGCCCGACGACTCCGGACCGTAGATCTCGACCACGCGGCCGCGGGGCAGCCCGCCGATGCCGAGCGCGAGATCGAGCCCGAGCGATCCGGTCGGGATCACATGGACCTCGCGGTCGATCGGATCCTTGCCGAGCCGCATGATCGCGCCCTTGCCGAACTGCTTGTCGATCGCAGCGAGCGCGAGGTCGATGGCCTTGTCGCGGGCGGGATCGCGCGCCAGCTCGCGGGATGACTCGCGGGGCGGCGCCGCGCTGGCGCTGGGGTGATTCCCGGAGCCCGAGGCGCCGGTCCCCGGAGAATGGGGGGTGTCTTTGCTGGCCATCTGTTGACGTGCTCCTACTCGGTGGGGCCCTGACCGCGCGGCCAACCATCGTCGGTTAGCGTCTCGTCTGGCTCGCGATCGGGTGTGCCTCGTTCTAGAGCGTCCGTCTGACGTTTGAGCGGCTCCAAAGCCGCGCTGGGAGCCCGTTTGAAGGGGATTTTTTCGAGCTCCCGATAGACCGAACCAGACGATTTTGTTTCGCTTTCGAACAGGGTCACCGCATCGATCCGGGTGTCACCGAACATTTGTTCAGCCATCGGTAACACGATCTCGCGAATGGCGCGAGGAAAACGCAGCCGCGCGATCGTCACGTGGGGGTGGTAGGCGCGGGTGTCGCGCGCGAACCCGAGCCCCGACACCGCCTCGCCGATCGACCGCGCGAGCCCGGTCAGCGCCGCGCCGTCCTCGATCCCGGCCCACAGCACGCTGGCCTGGTCGAACGAGGGAAACGCGCCAAGCCGCGTGGTCCGGAAGGTCAACCGGCTCTCCCCCACGGTGGCCGCCTCCAGGACATCGCACACCCGGCCGATCGCCTCCAGGCCGGTCCAGCCCAGGAACGCCAGGGTCACGTGGTAGTTGATCGGCGCGACCCAGCGCAGGTCGATCCCCGCGGTCCCGCCTCGCTCCGCATCCCGGACCCGCCGCGCCAGGGTCTCGGCGCAGCCCGCGAGCGTATTCGCGACCGCCACCGAGACCCGCACCCCGACGAACAGGCGCTTGCCGTCCCTCACGTTGTCTCCCTCGCGTTTGCCTCGTCGATCAGCTTGAGCGCCCACCAGCTGGCCAGCGCGCGGATCTGGTCGCGCGCACCCGGCCAGGCGAGCTTCTTGGTCGCGACTCCCTCGGCGCTCGCCAGCGCGAGCCAGACCGTCCCCACCGGCTTTTCGGGCGTCCCGCCATCGGGGCCTGCGACCCCCGACACCGCGACCGCGAGATCGGCGCCGAACCGCTCGCGCGCCCCGAGCGCCATCTCGCGCACCGTCGGCTCGCTGACCGCGCCGTGGCTCGCCAGGGTGTCGCCGCGGACCCCGAGCTGCCGGACCTTCTCGGCGTCGGAGTAGGTGATGGCGCCGCCGAGGAACACCCGCGAGCTGCCCGGCCGGCGGGTCAGGAGCTCGCCGATCATGCCGCCGGTGCACGACTCGGCGGTCGCGACGGTCCGGCCGGCGTCGATCAGCCGCCGCACCGTGCGCTCGACCAGGGTCTCGTCGCCGTCGCCGTAGAGGTGGCCGCGCAGCCGGTCGCGGATCTCGGCGTCGAGCGCGGCGAGCGCGCGCCCGGCGGCGTCGCCGTCGCTGCCACGGACCACGAGCTTCACCAGGGTCTCGGGGAACTTCACCTGGTAGTGGATCGAGGCGCCCGGCACACCGTCGATCATCCCGCGGCACGCCTGGGAGATCTGCGACTCGCCGCGACCGAACACCCGGTAGATCCGGCGGGCGATCCGCTCGACCTCGCCGGCAGCCTCGCGGAGCTCGACGAACCGGCGGTCCATCGCGGCCTCGAGGATCGCCTGGATCTCGCGCGGGAATCCCGGCAAGCACAGTACCGGTACACCCTGGAGCTGGACCTCGAAACCGGGCGCCAGGCCCGCCGGGTTGGGGTAAACGCGCGCGCCGGGCGGCACCCGGACCTGGCGCAGCAGGAGCGGGGTGACCTGGGCCGGCCCCGGCCCGCTGGCCCCGGCTGGTCCGGCCGGCGGCAGCCGCGCGAACCAGGCCTCGAGCCGGGCGCGGGCCGGCTCGTCGAACACCGGCGGCCCGCCGACCAGCCCGGCGACCACATCGACGGTCAGATCGTCCTCGGTCGGCCCGAGGCCCCCCGAGCACACCACCAGATCGGCGCGGGCGACCGCCTGGCGCAGCGCCGCGGTAATATCCGCCGCATCGTCGTTGCAACTCGTCATCCAGCGGGTGGTGATCGCGAGGTCCCACAGCCGTGCGGCCAGATGAGACGAGTTCGTGTCGACGATCTCACCGCGGCACAGCTCGTCCCCGATCGTCAAGATCTCGGCGCGCATGCGCGAGGAACATAGCGCCACCCAGGCGCGCGGGATACAACCCCACGCGGTTGACGCGCTCACGACGCGCTGCCTATCATTTCACCAACGCGGAGGCGTGTGGCTCCGCAGGACTCTTGATGAAGATCCGCTACGCCGCCAAGACAGACGTGGGCATGAAGCGGACCCACAACGAGGACTATTTCTCGTTGATCGAGGACGAGCAGCTGTTCCTGGTCGCCGACGGCATGGGCGGTCACGCGTCCGGCGAGGTCGCCTCGAAGATGGCCGCCGAGACCATCGGCGAGTTCTACCAGCGCACCCGCGAGGACGAGGACGCGACCTGGCCGTACAAGATGGACCGCTCGCTGTCGTACATCGAGAACCGGCTGGTCTGCGGCATCAAGCTCGCCAACCTCCGGATCTTCGAGACCTCGAACCGCGACCTCCGCTACAAGGGCATGGGCACGACGATCGTCTCGACCCTGGTGTCGGGCGACAAGATCTACGTCGGCCACGTCGGTGACTCGCGCGTGTACCGGGTCCGGGACGGCGGGATCGCGCAGCTGACCCGGGATCACTCGCTGCTCGAGGACTACAAGGAAGCCAAGCCCGATATGACCGAGGAGGAAGAGCGCAACTTCCCCCACAAGAACGTGATCACGCGCGCGCTGGGCATGCGGGAGACCGTCCAGGTCGACATCCGCAGCCACCAGATCAAGAGCGGCGACGTCTACATCCTGTGCTCCGACGGGCTGTCCGGCATGGTGATCGACACCCAGATCTGCCAGATCGCCGCGAACGCCAAGAGCCTCGAGCGCGCCGTCGCCGAGCTGGTCGACGCGGCGAACCGCAACGGCGGCACCGACAACGTCACGACGCTGCTCCTGCAGTGTCTCGCGGCGTAGCGTGCGGTACCGGATCACGGCAGGCACGCTCACGGTCCAGGCGCGGTCGCGCATCCACGACACCACCACGGTGTGGAGCAAGATCACCGGCGACGTCACCGCCGATCCGGCCGCGCTCGCCGACGTCGGCCCGGCCGGGACCACGGCGCGCTTCGAGGTCGACATGACCGCGTTCGACGCCGGCGACTTCCTCAAGAATCGCAAGCTTCGCAAGGACTTCGGCCTCGAGGAGCACCCGCGGGCGAGCTTCGTGCTGACCAGCCTGGGCGACGTCGCCCGGACCGGCCCGACCTTCACCGCGACCGCGCGGGGGACCCTCGAGTGGCGCGGAAAACGCGTCGAGCTCGTGCTGTCCGGGCGCGGTACGCTCGATGACATGCGCATGGAGGCCAGCGCGACCTTCGAGTTCGACATCCGCTGGCTCGGGCTGACGGCGCCGCGGTTCCTGATGTTCAAGGTCGAGGACGAGGTCACCGTCGCGGTCGCGATCCGCGGCACGGCGGTGACGTGATCGGCCGCGGCGGGCTGGTCGCGCTGGTCGGGCTGGCGGCGTGCAGCGGTCGCGCGCCCGAGTTCGACGGCATCGCCAGCTGGCGGTTCAACCACACCACGCGCAAGGACATCACCGAGGGGCTGTGCCAGCCCGCCGACCTCGACGACGGCCGCAAGGCCACGTGGTGCTTCCTGCAGCCGCCGGTGAAGGTCGGCGAGCGCACCGCCGAGGTCGACCTGTACTTCCTGGGCACCGAGCCGACCGCGCCGCTGATCGAGATCCAGCTCAAGGTCCGCGGCTGCCGCGAGCCCGAGCTCGAGCACTGGATGCGCGCCGCGTTCGGTCCGCCGATCGAGAGCAAGGCGACGCGGGCCTACTGGAAGAACACGTTCCTGTGGGCGGCCGCGCTGATGCCGAGCGAGCCCGGCCGCTGCCTGGTGCACCTGCTGCCGCTGTCCGAGAACGCCGAGATCGAGCGGATCAAGCAGCGCTGACCGGTCGTGGGGGCACGGGGCTGGCCGATCCCGGCCCGGCGGTCAGCTGCCGCGCTTGCCCTGGTCGCGCGGGCACGAGCCGCCGGACTCTCCCGCCGCCTTGGGGCACAGGCCGTAGAGCTCGTGGCGGTGGCGCAGCACGGTGAAGCCGCCGAGCCGCTCGGCGATCTTGTCCTGCAGGCGCTCGATCTCGTCGTCCTCGAACTCGAGGATCAGGCCGCACTTCACGCAGATCAGGTGGTCGTGGTGGTCGCCGACGACCTCGTAGCGCGCCTGGCCGTCGCCGAACTGGCGCTCGACGGCGAGCCCGCTGTCGACCAGGAGCTTGAGCGTCCGGTAGACCGTGGCGTAGCCGACCTTGGGGTGGCGCTTGCGCACCTTGATCAGCAGCTCGTCGATCGAGACGTGCTCGCGGGTGCGCAGGAACTGCTCGACGATCGCCTCGCGCTGGGCGGTGACGTTGAGCCGACGATCCTGGACGTATGCCCGCCAGCGCTCCTTGAGCTCGCCGGTATCATCGGGACGAAATTCCGAGCGCTCGCCCATGGCCCAGCTTCCCTGCAAGATCCCGGATCGTCAAGCCGTGTCGCACGAGTGACTTTTGGTTTCGCGTTCGCTATGGTTCGTCGCGATGGCGGACGCGACCACCTCCGCCGGTGTCGCGACCGGCTCGGCCGGCGCCCCGGAGCTCGGGTTCGACCAGATCCTGGCGCGCTTGCGCGAGGTCGTGGTCCGGCTCGAGTCCGGCGAGCTGTCGCTCGAGCAATCGCTCGTGATCTACGAGGAGGGCGTGCAGCTTGCGCGCCGCGGCCAGCAGCTGCTCGCGAGCGCCGAGAAGCGCGTCGAGATCCTGGTCAGCGTGTCCGGCGGGGTCGAGGTCGTGCCGTTCAACGAGCCGGGCCCGGGGTAGCTCGTGGCGACCGGTGATGTACCCCACAACCCGGGCGGTCAGGAGACCCTCGCCCCAGCGAGCGCCCCGTCCGATCTGCTGGGTTTCCTCGCCGAGGTCCGCCGGCTGATCGACGCCGAGCTCGATCGCCGGCTGGCGCCGCCGGCGGACGATCCCGGGCAGCTGGGCGCGGCGATGCACTACGCGGCGACCGGGCCGGGCAAGCGGCTGCGCCCCGCGGTGCTGATCGCGGCGGCCGAGGCGTGCGGCGCGTCGCGCGAGCTGGCGCTGCCGGCGGCGGTCGCGCTCGAGATGCTGCACGCCTACACCCTGGTCCACGACGATCTACCGGCGATGGACGACGATGACGTGCGGCGCGGCCGGCCCACGGTGCACATCGCGTTCGGCGAGGCGATCGCGATCCTCGCCGGCGACGGCCTGTTGACCGCCGCGTTCGGCGCGCTCGCCGAGATCGGCCCGGGGGCCGCGGCGGCGGTGACCGTGCTGTCCCGCCGCGCCGGCGCGCGCGAGCTGCTGACCGGCCAGGCGATCGACCTGACGGCGTCCCCCGCGGAGCTCGGGACCATCGCCGCGGTCGAGCGCCTCCACGCCGCCAAGACCGGCTCGCTGTTCGCCGCCGCCGCCGAGCTCGGCGGCATCGTCGCCGGGGCGCCGCCCCACATCTGCGCCGACCTGGGGCGCTACGGCATGGCGATCGGCGTCGCGTTCCAGCACGCCGACGACCGCGACGACCACGAGCTGGTCGAGCTCGCGGCCACCGCCGCGGCACGGATGCGCGCGCTGTGCGACGAGGCCCGCGCGATCGCGGCCGGCCTGGGCCCGCGCGCCGCGGCGCTCGAGGCGATCGCGGCGTGGATCACCGCGCGCGCCTGAGCTTCCGCCCCTGATCTCCGCCCCCGATCTGCCGCCCGATAGACGATGAAATTTGTCCTCGGGGATCGGCGTTGCTACGGTCGTCGCATGCGGCCTCTGGCCTCGCTCCTCGCTCTTGCCCTCGTCGCCGCCTGCTCCGGTGCCGCCTGCTCCGGTGACGACGCTCACAAGCAGAGCACGATGCGGCCCCGCGCGGCACAACCGCCCGAAGCCGTGGGGGTTCCCGGCGCCGGCGACGCTGCGCTGCACACCCCCGCGGCGGCCGCGGCGCCGACCGCGCTCACCGAGGACATGGTGGCGCCGTACTGGACGACCGCCGGCGAGCGGCTCGCCGCGCAGCAGTTCGGCCTCGAGCAGTGGCAGCTGGCGATGGCGGCGTTCGAGGCCGCGCTGGCCGCGGCGCCGGCCGGCCCGGCGGGCGGGGCGGACGATGGCCAGCGGGCGCGGCTGCACCTGATGATCGGCCTGTGCGCCGAGCAGCTCGCCGACTGGCCCAGGGCGACCGAGCACCTGAGCTACGCCCGCGACCACCTGCCGCTGCTCGCCGACTACATCGGCTATCACGCCGCCAGCGCGGCGTACTTCGCGCACCAGCTCGACGTCGCCCGGACGCTCGCCCAGGCGATCGCGCCGGACTCGATCGTCGGCCCCGACGCCGAGATGCTGGTCGGTGACGTGCTGCGCGATGCCGGCAACTGGGCCCAGGTCGCCGCGCACTACGAGGACTACCTCAAGCGCCGGCCGCACGGGCCGCGGCGCTCCGAGGCGCGGTTCTACGTCGCCGAGGCCGGCGAGCACACCGGCGCGGCCGCGGCCGACACGATCGCGCGGTATCGCCGGATCGCGATCGACGACCCGCTCGCGCCGTGGGCGGCGCGCGCCCACGATCGGATCGTCGCGGTCGCGAAGGCCAACCGGCTCGACGCCGACAAGCTCGAGGCCGAGTCGGCGGCCGAGCACATCGCGCGCGGCAAGGTGCTGTTCGATGCGATGCGCAACCCCGAGTCGGAGTCCGCGTTCGACGACGCGCTCAGGGACCCGAAGATCTCGGCCGCCGATCGCTGCGTCGCCGCGTACCACCGGGCCCAGAGCCGGTTCAAGGCGCGCGATCGCAAGGGCGCCGCGGCGATGTTCGATGACGCGGCCGCCGCCTGCAAGACCGGCGGCAACACCGATCTCGAGATCAAGAGCGACTACCAGGCCGGCCGGTCGTACGCGTTCTTCGGCGAGCACGACACCGCGATCAAGCGCTACCAGGCCGCCCAGGCGGTCGATCCGAAGCACAGCTTCGCCGACGACGCGCTGCTGCGCGAGGCCGAGGAGTGGACCTCGCTGGGCGACGCGAAGCAGACCGAGGCGACGCTGTCGTCGCTGCCGGTCAAGTTCCCCGACGGCGACAACGTGGCCGAGGCGATGTGGCGGCTCGGCTGGCAGGCCTGGCGCGACCAGCGCTACGACGACGCGATCAAGTGGTGGCAGAAGCAGATCGCGCTGGTGCCGCACGATGACAGCTACTACGGCGAGGGCGAGCCGCAGTACTGGCTGGGCCGCGCGTTCGCCGCGAAGAAGCAGCGCCGGGAGGCGGTCGCCTCGTGGCAGGCGGCGGTGCGGATCGCGCCGGCGGCGTACTACGCGCTGCTGTCGCTCAACCGGCTGCGCGAGACCGACGCCAGGGCATACGCGGCCACGCTCGCCGAGATCTCGACCGACCCCAGGGACGGAGGTCCGAAGGCGCCCGCGTTCAGCTTCCGGCCGCGGCCCGAGTGGAGCGCGCCGGGGTTCCAGCGCGCGATGGCGCTGTTGCGGCTCGGCCTCGGCGTTCCGGCCGAGCGCGAGTTCAAGAAGCTCGGGCTCGCCGCGCCCGGCGATCGCAAGCGGGTCGACGATCCGGACAAGATCGAGAAGCTGTGGGCGATGGCGTTCCTCTACGACCGCGCCGGTCGCCACGCGACCTCGATCTGGCCGACCCGGTGGCACATCCTCGACTACCGCGCGCAGTGGCCGATCGGCGCCAACCGCGCGCGCTGGCTGATCGCCTACCCCCGGGGCTACTGGGACCTCCTGACCCGCCACGCGACCGCCAACAACGTGCCGATCGCGATGCAGATCGCGATCGTGCGCGAGGAGAGCGGGTTCGATCCGCTCGACGAGAGCTACGCCAACGCGATCGGCCTGACCCAGATGATCCCGCCGACCGCCAAGGACTTCGCCAAGGGCACCGGCATCGATCCGACGCGCGAGAACCTGCGCGATCCCGAGAAGAACGTGACGATCGGCAGCCGGTTCCTCGCGTCGCTGTACAAGCGCTGGGACCGGTTCACGCTGCTGGTCCCGCCGTCGTACAACGCCGGCCCCGCCGGGGTGCGCCGGATGCTCAAGGTCCGCGGCACCTGGGACGCCGACGAGTTCGTCGAGGGCATCGTCGACGATCAGGCCCGCAACTACACCAAGCGCGTGCTCGGCAGCTACTTCACCTACAGCTGGCTCTACGACCGCGACGTCCCGGTGATCCCCAACCAGATCCCCAAGGCGCTGCTGTCCAGGTAGCGGCCGTACTACCTATCTCCTGGAACATATCCAGTGTTCTGCTGACCCGCGGGCGGCGGCGGTCACTTCGGCGGCATGCGGATACCGCCGTCGAGCCGGATGGTCTCGCCGTTGAGGTAGCCGGTCTCGATGATCGCCGCGACCAGCCCGCCGTACTCCGCCGGATCGCCGAGCCGCTTGGGGAACACGACATCGGCCGCGAGCGCGGCGCGGCGGTCGTCGGGCAGCGTGCCGAGCATCGGCGTGTCGAAGATCCCCGGCGCGATGGTCACCACCCGGATCCCGACCGGCGCCAGGTCGCGCGCCGCCGGCAGGGTCAGGCCCGCGACGCCGGCCTTGGACGCGGCGTACGCGATCTGGCCGATCTGACCGTCGAACGCGGCGACCGACGCGGTGTTGACGATCACCCCGCGCTCGCCATGATTGAGCGGATCGGTCTTGGCGATCGCCGCCGCGGCGAGTCGGAGCACGTTGAACGTGCCGATCAGGTTGACGCCGATGACCTTCTTGAACAGCTCGAGGTCGTGCGGCTTGCCGGTGCGATCGAGCGTGCGCGCCGCCCAGCCGACGCCGGCGCACGACACCGCGATCCGCAGCGGGCCCAGCCCCGCGGCGATCGCGACCGCGGCCTCGACCTGGGCGGGATCGGTGACGTCGGCCGCGGCGAACGTGGCGCCGAGCTCACCTGCGAGCGCCTGGCCGCGCGCCTCGTCGCGATCGACCAGGACGACCTTGGCGCCGCCTGCGACGAGCCGCCGCGCCGTCGCGGCCCCCAGGCCCGAGGCTCCACCGGTGATGAGCGCGACCGATCCGCTGAGCTTCATGCGGCGACCATACACATGATCGCCGCGACCGAGTCAACGGCGCGCGATCACACGTTGTCGCACAGCGTGCCGAGGAACGTGTACAGCCCCAGGTCCTTGAAGATCACGACCGAGTTGACGTCGGTGTCGAGGAACACCAGCTCGGTGCGCTTCTCGCCCTTGACCCAGGTCATCGTCTGCTTGTTGCTCTCGCTGTTGGTGACCAGGCGGAGATCGCCGCTCTTGGTCGAGAACACGTCGCCGGCGCTGTCGCTCGCCACGTCGGTCAGCGGCAGCTGCTTCATCGCGCCCTTGCGGCCGACGAACACCCGGTAGCCCTTGCCGCCGTAGACCTTCGCGATCCGATCGACGTAGTAGTACACGCCGCTGTCGTCGCGGGCGAGCAGGTGCGGGACGCGGATGATCGCCATGGTGAGGAACGCGGCCTTGTCGAGCACGAGCTTGGCCTTCTCGGGGCTGGCCTCGGTCAGCACCAGGTCGTCCTTGCCGCGGCAGTCCTTCTTGTAGCTGCCGTCCTTCTTGTGCTCGATCGATCCGAGGTGCGCCCCGTCGGCGACCCGCGGCGCCCAGGTGTTGAACTCCCACTCGCCGTCGCCGTTGCTCGACGAGCCGATGATGACCTGCTCGTAGACCGACCTGGTGTTCGGCCCGTAGAACACCTTGGCATCGTCGCCTCGGAACACCACGTAGACGCCGCCCTGCGGGTCCTGCAGGACCACCGGCGGCGCCTTCTGCGCCTTGACGTCGACCGGCTTGGGCGTGGGATCGGCGGCCGCGGTGGCGGCGGCTCCGACGACGGCCCACAGCGTTACCCAGGAGGATACCGAGACCCAACCTCGTGCATGCATCGGTGTCTCATTATACGCTGGGAGCGATGGCGAATTCACCCGCGCGGGCGGCCGTCGACGTGGGGTCGGTGATCGCCGACACCTACAAGATCGAGGCGCTGCTCGGCCGCGGCGGGATGGGCGCGGTGTTCCTCGCCAGCCACAAGCGGCTGGCCGGCAAGCACGTCGCGATCAAGATCCTGCACACCGAGATCGAGGACACCGAGATCGTCGCGCGGTTCAAGCGCGAGGCCGAGATCGCGGCCCGGCTGAACCACCCCAACATCGTCGGCGTGATCGACTACAACGTCGCGCCCGACGGCACGCCGTACCTGGTGCTCGATTACCTCGAGGGCGAGACCCTCGCGCAGTGCATCGCGCGCGGCCCGGTGCCGCTCGACCAGGTGCTGTCGATCCTGCGCCAGGTCGGCTCGGCGCTCGCCGCCGCGCACCGCGCCGGCATCGTCCACCGCGATCTCAAGCCGCAGAACATCTTCCTGGTCCCGACCGAGGTCGACGGCCGCGTGGTCGAGATCGCCAAGGTGCTCGACTTCGGGATCTCGAAGATCCGCGGCTCGCAGACCGTCAAGACCCAGGACAGCGCGCTGCTCGGCACGCCGCAGTACATGGCGCCCGAGCAGGCCATGGGCCAGCACGCCAACGTCGACGAGCGCACCGACGTGTTCGCGCTGGGCGCGATCGTCCACGAGATGCTGTCGGGCCAGCCGGCGTTCTCGGGCGCGTCGATCCCCGAGGTCGTGTTCAAGGTGGTCTACGAGCAGCCGGTGCCGCTCGCCGAGCTGGCGCCGTCGGTGTCGCCCGCGATCGCGGCGGCGGTCGCCCGGGCGATGGCCAAGCCGTCCGACGAGCGGTTCGCCAGCGTCACCGCGTTCGTCGAGGCGATCACCGGCCAGCCGCTGACCCTGACGCGCGGCCAGGCCCCGGCCCCGGCCGGCGCCGCGGATTCGCCGAGCGCGGCGCGCCGCGTCGCCACCGGCGAGGCGTTCGCGCAGACGATGGGCTCGGGGGATCACGGCGATTCGCCGCTCGCCGGGCTCGCGACCGCGGGCCCCGGCACGGGATCCGGTGCGCCCCCGCTGACCGCCGGCGCGCCGGGCGTGTCGCGAGCACCGGCGATGGCGATCGCTCCGGGAGCCGGCCCTGCGGCGGTACCCACCGTGGATCTGCACGCCCGCAACCGCGACGCGGCCCGCCCTCGCCGGCTGTCTGCCGGCCTGATCGCGGCGATCGTCCTCGGCGCTGCGGTGGTCGCCGCCGGCGCGGTGGTCCTCGTGATGCGCGACCCGCGGCCGGCGCGCCAGGAGCGACCGGAGGATCCGCGCGTGGCCGCGGTGCTCCCCACCGACCCCAAGGCCACGCAGCCAGGAGCGACCGGCCCCGGCGCCACCGATCCAGGGACCGCGGCGCCAAGGGGGACCGAGCCCAAAGCGACAAATCCGGGCGGCACCGGCTCCGGCGGCACTGATCCGAAGGGCACCGACCCGAAAGTCACCGATCCGAAAGTCAACGACCCAAAGGCCAACGACCCAAAGGCCACTGACCCAAAGGCCAACGACCCAAGGGCCAACGACCCAAAGGTCAACGACCCCAAGGCCAACGACCCAAAGGCCAACGACCCCAAGGCCAACGACCCCAAGGCCAACGCCCCAAGGGCCAACGACCCAAGGGCCAACGATCCAAAGCACACCGACCCCAGGCCCGACCCGGGCGCCGGGCGCGTGCCCAGCAGGTCCGGTCCGGGCAGCGGACACAAGGATCACGGCGCCCTGCCCAGGCCGCCGACGCGCGAGCCGCCACCGCCGCCGGGCGGCCCCGACGACGACGGCGACGAGGACACGCGCACCCGGCTCTCGCAGGCCAACGCCGCCCTCGACCGGCACGACTACGACGCGGCCGAGCGGCTGGCCACCGCTGTGATCAACTCATCGGCGGGTCCGCGGCAGCGCGCCACCGCGCGGCTGATCCACGGCACGGTGCAATGCGTGGCGCGCAACGACCAGGAGGCGGCGCAGATCGATCTGCGGAACCTCGTCGGGTTCCGCGCGCTGCGCGCCAAGCTCGTCGCGGTGTGCCGCAACCACGGCATCCTGGGCCAGTGACCGCGGCGCCGGGGGGCCGGCTCACAGGGTGCGGCAGCCGCGGACCGCGCACCGCGGGCGGTCGCGCGCCGGAGCCACCGGGAACGCCGCCGTCTCGCCGTGCAGGAGGACCAGGATGCGGCGCTCGGTGCTCGCGGTCGCCACCGTCAGGTCGACGAAGCCGCCGCGATGCGGTGCCAGCGCGGCGAGCACCTCATCGGCCTCGACGTCGCTGTCCAGCTCGCGATCGTTGACCGCGGTGATGCGCTCGTTGGGTCGCAGCTGGATCAGCGCGGCGAGCTGCGACGGCGCGACGCCGTCGGCGACGTCGATGACGCTGAGCGGCGGCCGGAGGTCGCGGGCCATCACCGACGCTGCCGCCGGGGGCGCGGCAGGCGGCATCACCGTGATCCGTATCGGCTCGAACGTGGCGATCAAGACCACGCAGGTCACGCACAGCGTGGTGGTCAGGAGCCGGAGCAGGAGCATGCCCGGCCAACCTGCAACGCCTTGGCCACGCCTCGGCTACGGCCCGCGGCGGCGGCAGTTCGCGACGTTACCTGGCGGGGGGTGGGGCCCAGGGGGAGCGGGCGATGCCAGGTTGTCAGCGACTGCCGCCGCCGCGTGTCACTTCTTCATCTGCTGCGCGAGGTAGTTCTGCTCGCCGACCTGGCGGATCAGCTCCAGCTGGGTCTCGAGCCAGTCGGTGTGCTGCTCCTCGCCCACGAGGATCCGGGTGAACAGGTCCTCGGTCGCGTTGTCGGCGGCCTTGCGCGTGGCATCGATGCCCTGGTTCAGGAACGCGATCGCCGCGTACTCGAGCTGGAGGTCGCTCTCGAACTGCTCCTTGACGGTCTCGCCGACGCGGAGCTTGTGGTAGCGCTGCAGGTTGGGCACGCCCTCGAGGAACAGGATCCGCGTGATCACCTGATCCGCGTGGCGCATCTCGTCGATCGATTCGTCGCGGATCTTGTGCGCGAGGCGTTCGAACCCCCAGTTTTCGCACATCTTTGCGTGCACGAAGTACTGGTTGATCGCCGTGAGCTCGTTGGTGAGCAGGTTGTTGAGGAGCGTGAGCACCTCTTCGTTGCCCTTCATGCGGGACCGCCTCGCTGCGCCGCCGGGGCGCGTGGACTAGCGATTCGACCTTAACGACACGAGATCGCCGGCACAATCGCGCGGGCAACCATTCGCGCCTCGGTTCACGAGGCGATCTCGCAGGTCCTCCACGCACGCGCCACAGCCGGTCCCGGCACCGCAGCGCTGGCCGATCTCCTGGACGGTGCGCGCCCCGTCATCGATCACGGCCTCGAGATCGCGTTCCGACGTCGGGTGACAGATGCAGACCAGCACGGGCTAGAGTTGATAATGCATTTCAATTCCAGTTCCGTCAAGGCCGACCTGTCGGTGTACCGGACAGGTGAAAAATTCTGGCCGATCCCAGGAGTTTGCGAGACGCTCCGGATGGAATGCGTTGTACCCCGCTCCTGCTCGTGATGCTGATCGCATGCCGCGACAAGCCGCCGCCGCCACCCCCGCCACCCCCGGCGCCCCCGCACGACGGCGTGACCCTGGTGCAGCCGGGAGTTCCGCCGCTGCAGCCGCTTCGCTACCACCTGACCAGGGGCGCCACGATCGCGAGCGAGCTGGTGTACGACGTCGACATCACCAGCGACGAGCAGCGCGGACCGATGCCGACGCTCGTGGTCGAGCTCGAGACCACCGTCGAGGACGTGCTCGGCGACGGCTCGGCGAAGCTGCGCATCGCCGTGGTCGGCACGAGCGTCCGCGAGCGCGCCGGGAGCCCGGTGCCGAGCGACGTGATGCAGGCGCAGGCGGCCGCGATGCGCGGCGTGGTGATCACCCAGACGCTGGCGCCCGATGGCGCGGTCTCCGACTCGCACGTCGTCGCGCCCGAGGCGCCCCGGCCCCCGGGTGGGTCCGCCGGGTCCGGCGTCGCCGACGCCACCGCCAAGGCCTCGAGCCGGCTCGACCAGCTGCTGCGCAGCCTCGAGCGCATGGCGATGCGGTTTCCCGGCGAGGCAGTGGGCGCCGGTGCGACGTGGCGCGAGCGCAGAACGCTTCCGGAAGGCGGGATCCGCGCGGTCTCGGAGATCACCTACACGCTCGCGTCGGTCACCGGCAGCACGCTGGTGTTCGCCGGCACCGGGCAGGCGACCGGCCCGGCGCAGACCGTCGAGCAGGACGGCGCGAAGATCGAGATCGCCGACGCCCAGGGCCACTCCGAGGTCAAGGGCTCGGTCGATCTGGCGCGCTACGCGCTCGACGCGACCGCGACCTCGACGTTTCGCTCGACCATGACGGTGCTCGCACCCGATGCCGGACCAGGTGCCGATCGATCGACGATCGAGATCGCGATGACGCTCCGGCTGGCGCCGGCCGCGGCGCCGGACAGCGCCGGCTCGGCGCAGGCGCCATCGATCGCGACACCGGCGGCGCCGCCGGATGCGGCGCCGTCGCCAGGAGGCGAGCCCGCGCAGAGCCCGGATCCGCGCGGTCACGGCGGCCCGTAGCGCTGGCCCGCGGCGGACAGGGCCGATCCGGGGCCGGCGCCATCGACCGGATCGCCGGAAGCAGCGCCGCCGGCGCACCGTCACCAGGAGGCGAGCGCCCGCCGAGCCCGGACCCGGGAACACGGCGCGCCGTGGCGCTCGCTCCCGATCGCCGGCGGCGTGGAACCGGTCACGGCGCCGTCACCGGGTCGCGCGCGTGCGGAGCGCTCAGGGCGCGCACAGCGCGCCGTAGCGCTTGCAGCCGCCGCCCGCGACCTCGTCACAGGTGTGGTGCAGGCCGTCGGCGGCGTTGAACATGCACTGCGCCGCCGGCGCACACGCCGCGCCCCACTGCTGGCACGTGCCCTCGCTCGACCGCGCGCACTGCTTGTACGCGCGATCGCCCGGATCGAACATGCACGAGTCCGCCGGAGCGCACGGCGCGCCGAAGTGAAAGCACGTACCCGCGCCGCCCGACAGGCACGTGAAGTACGCGCCAGCGCCTGCGTGAAACGCGCAGGTCGGTGTCGGGCAACCGACCGCCGGCAGTACGACCGGCGCGCTCGACCCTGCGGCGGTGGCGCTCGGCGCCGAGGCCGCTGGACCGGCCGTCTTCGTCGGACGCACCGGCGCAGGCCCGGGATGCTTGGGGTCGGCAGGATGACCACATCCCACGACCAGCGCGGCCACGACCAGCGCGGCGACGATCACGATTGCGTGGCGCACCGCGCGGTTATACCGCGGCGGTTCACCAAACGCTCATTTGTCCAGGAGAGTCGCAACGGTGTAGCGTGACCTCGATGCGGTATGTACCCCCCACCGCGATCAACCGCCGCCTGGCGCTGGGCCTGGTGGGCGCCCTGGCGGCCTGCAGCAACGCCACCAATCTGCCGGTCGAGGCCGCCTGCAACCCGCTGGGCAGCGGTCACTGCATGACCCCGTGGCCGAGCTCGGCGTTCGAGGTCGATGATCCGGCGTCGCCCACCGGCCGTCGCCTCGCGATCCCCGAGGGCGCGCTGCCGAGCAACGCCGACGGCGTCGCGGCCGACCCGACCGGCTGGAACCTCGCCGACGGGTTCTCGCCGGCCGCCCCGATCGCGATGGCCTGGAAGGGCGGCGTGTCGCCCGACGACCTGCCGCCGGCCGACAACCTCGATCTGTCGCTCGCCGGCGACAGCCCGACGGTGATCCTCGACATGACCAGCGGGGCCCGGGTCGCGCACTACGCCGAGCTCGACGCCCAGGCCGACGATCACCCCGACTCGCAGGCGCTGCTGCTCCGGCCCGCCGCGCGGCTGGCCGGCGGCCACCGCTACGCCGTCGCGATCACCCGCCGGGTCCACGCCGCGGACGGCTCCGAGCTCGCGATCCCGCCGGGGTTCGCGGCGCTGCGCGACCACAAGAACACCGACCACGCGCTGCTCGAGGCGATGCGCCCCCGGTTCGGCGAGGTGCTCGAGGCGCTCGACGCCGCCGGCTTCCCCGAGACCGAGCTGGTCGTGGCCTGGGACTTCACGGTCGCGTCCGACGACTTCCTGCACCGGGACCTGATCGCCGCGCGCGACCGCGCGCTCGCCGCGCTCGACGGCCACCCGATCGGCTACACCGTCACCGCCGACGCGGCGATCGACGACGGCAAGGTCATCCAGCGCAAGATCACCGGCACGCTCGACGCGCCGCTGCTGCTGACCCAGGGCGGCAGCACCGCGCCGGGCACCCGGATCGCACGCGACGCGGCCGGCCTGCCCGCCGTGCAGGGCTTCTACCAGATCCCGTTCACCGCGATCGTGCCGGCCTGCGCGTACACCGCGGCGAGCCCGGTCGCGATGGTGATCTACGGCCACGGCCTGCTGGGCAGCTCCGGCGAGACCGCCGGCGGCGTGCAGCAGACCACCGCGAGCGAGCTGTGCGCGGTGTTCGTCGGCACCGACATGCGCGGCATGTCGACGGTCGACCTCGGCGCGGTCGGCCGCGCGCTCGCCGACATCACCCACGCCGACGAGGTCATGGAGGTCATCGAGCAGGGCATGGTCAACCACTTCGCGCTGGTCCGCGCGATGCGCACCGCGTTCGCCCAGCGGCTGTTCATCAACGCCGCCAGCGCCGACAAGGTCCTGGTCGATCCGGCGAAGGTCTACTACTACGGCCTGTCGCAGGGCGGCATCCTGGGCACGACGGTGATGGCCTACGAGCCGACCGTGACCCGCGGCGTGCTCGGCGTCGCCGCGGCCAACTACTCGACCCTGCTCGAGCGCTCGACCGACTGGGCGCTGTACCGCTCGGTGCTCGGCGCGGCCTATCCCGACCCGCTCGACATCACCATGGTCGTCGGCCTGTTCCAGATGCGGTGGGACAAGGTCGAGGGCTCCGGCGTGGCCGGCAGCGTGCTCGCCGGGGCGGCGACCGGCGTGCCGGCCAAGCAGCTCCTGGTGCAGATCGCGCTCGGCGACGAGCAGGTCGCCAACCTCGGCTCGTACTGGCTGGCGCGCTCGATGGGCATCCCGATCCTGAGCCCGACGCCGACCACGCCGTGGGGGATGTCGACCCGGCCGAGCCCGCTGCCGGACGGCAGCGCGATGGTGATCATGGATGGCGGCGCGCCACCGCCGCCGGTCGCCAACCTGCCACCGCCCGACCTGGGGATGCACAACCTCACCCGCCGCCAGCCCGCGACCCGCCGCCAGATCAAGCAGTTCTTCGCCACCGGCGCGATCGTCAACGAGTGCGCCGGCGCCTGCGTGTGCAAGACCGGCGCGTGTAACTAGAAGGCGGTCAGCCTGGGCGCGCAGCGCCCGCGCATCACGGCCAGATGCCGCGCTCGCGGTAGCAGTGCTGCAGCCGCTCGAGGCCGAGCGCGTAGCTCGCGGTCCGCCAGTCGGTCTTGTTGACCGCGACGTAGTGCCGGACGTTGGCCCAGGTCTGCTTCATCCGGCGCTCGAGCCGGTCGAGCACGTCCTCGAGCTCCCACTGCTCGGCCCGCTTGTTCTGCAGCCACTCGTAGTACGAGACGATCACGCCGCCCGAGTTGCACAGGATGTCGGGGATGACGTCGATGCCCTTGCCGAGCAGGATCTCCTCGGCCTCGGGGTAGGTCGGGCCGTTGGCGCCCTCGACGACCATCTTGACCTTGAGCGCCTTGGCCTCGGCGACGCCGAGCTCGAGCTCGAGCGCGGCGGGCACGAAGATGTGGGCGTCGAGCGCGAAGAACTCGGCGCGCTCGATCTTCTGCGCGCCCTTGTAGCCCGCGACCGAGCCGGTCTTGCCGACGTGCTCGCCGAGCTTGTGCGGGTTGATGCCCTCGGAGTTGGCGATGTAGCCGCCGGCATCGCCGACCCCGACGATCACCGCGCCCTTCTGGGACAGGAGCCGCGCCGCGTAGCTGCCGACGTTGCCGAAGCCCTGGATGATGACGTGGCAGCCGTCGAGGTTGAAGGTCCGATCCTTGGCCCACTCGCCGATGCAGTGGACCACGCCCTGGCCGGTGGCCTCGGCGCGGCCGTGGCTGCCGCCCGACGACACGCTCTTGCCGGTGACCACGCCGCGCACCGTGTGGCGATCGCCGGCGCCGACGATGTTCATGTACGTGTCCATCATCCAGACCATGGTCTGGCTGTTGGTGTTCACGTCGGGCGCCGGGATGTCGTACTCGGGGCCGATGTTGGAGCCGAGCGCGGCGGTGAACCGCCGGGTGATGCGCTCGAGCTCGGCCTTGCTGTGCTGGCGGGGGTCGACCTTGATCCCGCCCTTGCCGCCACCGAACGGGATCTCGTGGAGCGCGCTCTTGTAGGTCATCCACGACGCGAGCGCCTTCATCTCGTCGAGGTTGGCCTCGTGGTGGTAGCGCATGCCGCCCTTGTACGGGCCCAGGATGTTGTTGTGCTGGACGCGGTAGCCCTTGAACATCTGGAACTTCCCGTTGTCCATGCGGACCGGGAAGTTGACGATCAGCTCGTTCTTGGGCTGCGCGAGGATCTGGGCGATGTCGGGATCGATGTTGATCAGCTTCATCGCCTTGTCGATCTGGCGGGTCGCGATCTCGAACAGGTTCCCGCGATCTTTGAGGCTGGTCACGCCGCCTTCTTTGACGGTGGGCAGCGGCTTGGTCTCATTGCTCATTGCTCACGGCTTACCGCCCCGGAGGTGCGCATTTCAACGTGATTGCGGTGAGATTTCGCGCGAGGTCCCGCGCCGCACTGCGTTGCGGGTGTATTAGGGCGTCGATGCCGGATCTCGACCGCGCTGCAGACCGCAAGCTGGCGGCGCATGTCGTCGAGGGCGGCCGGTTGTGCGCGCTGGTGCTGGAGCTCTGGCAGCGCACGCGGATGGACTGGGGCTTCGTGACCGACCGGCTGGCCACGACGTTCCGCCGCGAGACGTGGATCGGATCACACGAGCGCCGGTTCGTCAGTGAAACGCTGTACGGGCTCGTGCGCCACCTGCGCCGGGTCGACGCCGCGCTGGCCCGCGGCCGCAAGACCCAGCGCGCGCCGCGCGACCTGGAGCGGCTGATCGCGCTGCTCGTGCTCGAGCGCCTGATCGAGCCGGAGCGCGCCGCGCGGGTCGCCGGCGAGCTCGACTGGAACGCGGTCGCCGGGATCGACGCCGCGATCGCCGGCGAGCGCAAGCTGGTCCCGCGGATCGCGCTGGCCGCGTCGCTGCCCGACTGGCTGGCCGGGCGACTCGCCGCCGACTGGGGCGACGAGGCCGAAGCCCTCGCGCTCGCGCTCAACCGCCGCGCGCCGATGACGGTGCGCGCGAACCTCCTGGTCGGCGATCGCGACGCGCTCGCCGCCGAGCTCCGGCGCGCCAAGCTGGCGACGACGCCGGGGGCGTGGTGCGACACCGCCCTGCACGTCGAGTCGCGCACCAACCTGTTCGCGCTCGAGGCGTTCACCCGCGGCGCGATGGAGGCCCAGGACGAGGGCAGCCAGCTGCTCGCCGACCTCGCCGCCGCCGGCAGCCCCAGGCTGGTGGTCGATCTCTGCGCCGGCGCCGGCGGCAAGACCCTCGCGATCGCCGCGCGGCTGGGCAACCGGGGCCGGATCATCGCGGCCGACGTCGATGGCCACAAGCTCGAGGAGCTGCGCCGTCGGGCCCGCCGCGCCGGGGTGACCAGCGCCCGGACCGTGCACCTCGAGGGCGAGCGCTGGCCCGCCGCGCTCGACGCGCTGCGCGGCAAGGCCGACGCCGTGCTGGTGGATGCGCCGTGCTCGGGGATCGGCGCGCTGCGCCGCAACCCCGAGGCGCGCTGGCGGCTGCGCGAAGCCGATCTCACGGAGTTCGCCGCGCGTCAAACGGCCATCCTGCGCGGGGCGCGCCAGCTACTCGCACCGGGTGGACGGTTGCTGTACGCAACCTGCACGCTGCTCCGCGTCGAGAACGCCGACGTGGTGGCGGCGGTGGTCGGGCCGGGGCTGGTCCCTGTTCCTCTGACCGAGATCCTCGGTGATCGGGCGCGAGAGCTCGGAGATGGAGATGCGTTCACCGTCGCGCCGCATCGCCACGGCACTGACGGTTTCTACGCGCGAATGATGCGCCGAGTCGATTGAGGCATCCCTCGTGCATCGAAATCGTGTCATGGATCCCGGTAGTGATGGGGTGCGCGTATCTGTGAGCAGTGGCATTACCAGTCGCGTTGCAGATGGCAACGCGCCGAGCGTCGGACGTCGTGATAACGTCGCGCCGCGAATGGCAGTAGATGTCTCCGTCGTCCGCGACGTACCAGCGCTACGAGCGATCGAGGACGAGTGGCGCGCCCTCGCGAGCTCCGGCGGCAGCGGGTTGTTCCGCGGCCCTGACTGGTTGATCCCGTGGTGGCAGGCCTACCACGCCACGCTCGGCGCCGAGCTCTACGTCCTGGTCGGCCGCGCGCTCGAGGCCGACACGAGCGGCGTCATCGCCGGCGACATCGTGTGCCTCGCGCCGCTGTACCGCCGGACGGTCAAGGTCGCGCTGCTCGACACCCGCGAGCTGCGGATGATCGGCGACGCCGGGCCGCGGCCGCCGGCGCTCGACCTGCTGGCCCGCAGCGGCTGGGAGGACCGCGCCGGGGCGGCGCTCGCCCGCAAGCTGATCGACGAGGTCGGGACCTGGGACCTGATCGATCTCGAGCCACTCGCCGATCCGTCGCGGGTCCGCGCTCACCTGGTCCAGCGGCTCGCGCCGCTCGGCTTCACGGTCGAGAGCTCGCCGTCGGGTGGCGGCGCGACGCGGATCGCGCTCGCGCCCGCGCCGGTCGAGGCCACCGACGTGACCCGCCTGGTGACCACGTACGGCGATGACCTCGGGGCGCTGCGCAAGGGCATGACCGCGCTGCGCCGGCTGAGCCGGCTCGAGTGGGCCGAGCGCGACGAGCCGTCGCCGCTCGCCGATCCGGAGGCGATCGGTCTGCTCGAGCAGGTCGCGCTGGAGCTCGGCAAGGACGGCCGGGTCCGGATGGCCCGGCTCGACGACGCCCAGGGCGAGGCCTGCGCGGCCGCGCTGGTGGTCGACGACGGCGACCGCGCCGTGGTCCTGGCGATGGCGGTCGACCCGCACGCCAGCCGCGCCTCGGCCCGCCTGCTCCACGCCGAGGCGGCCGCGGCCCGCGCGCGCGGCCGGATCGCGCTCGACGTCGTGCACGGCGCCGTCGAGTACACGCTGCCGCCGCTGCCGTCGTCCAAGCAGCCGGTGCTCGCGGTCCGGGTCTGGGGCCAGACCACCACCGCGTCGGTCGGCCGCACCCTGTCGAGCGTGACCCGCCGCGCCCGCCGCGCCCGCGAGACCCCGGCGATCGCCGCCGCCCAGGCCCGCGCCGCGTGGACCCGGATCCGCAGCGTGGCCGCCAACGTCGCGCAGTACGATCGCTACTGCCTGTACCGCGGCCAGCTGTGGACCCGCGGCGTCGCGCCGGTCACCGGCCTCGAGCTCGCGACGTTCGGCGAGGCCGACTACGACAAGCTCGAGGAGGCCCGCCGCGCCGACCTGCTCGAGCACCTCGCGCTCGACGAGGCCGCCGCGCGCGTCCAGTGGCGGCGCGGCGACCAGGCGGTGCTCGCCACGCTCGGCATCCGCCCGGCCGGCATCGCGTGGGCCGCGCGCGGACCGATCGAGGCGCCCGAGCTCGGCCGCGTGCTGCGGATGGCGAAGTACGACGCCTACATCCACAGCGTGTACGTCGCCCCGGCGGCCCGCGGCCGCGCGGTCGGGCCGGTCATGCTCGAGCACCTCACCAAGGAGCTGCGCGCGACCGACGCCTACCGCTCGTGGGCGCTGATCGCCGCCGACAACCACGCGTCGCTGCGCGCGTTCCAGAAGGCATCGTTCACGCCGGTGTGCGACGTGATCCACGCCAAGATGGCGACCGTGGATCGCGTGGTGTGCCGCCCGCCGGATCCGGAAGCGCAAGAGCTGCTCGGGCTCGAGTCGTAGCCGGCACCAGCGCCCCTGCGGATCAACGGGCAAGAGCTGCTCGGGCTCGAGTCGTAGCCGGCACCAGCGCCCCTGCGGATCAACGGGCAAGAGCTGCTCGGGCTCGAGTCGTAAGGTCTCTCGCTCAGCGCCTCACGGAGAACCCGCGCTCGTCCCCGACCACCTCGCGGTCCTCGACCGCGACCCCGGCGACGCGCGCCGCCGGTGGTCCATGCGCGCACCATGCGAGCAGCGCGGCGACCCGCGGTTCCTCGCCCTGGGCCTCGAGCTCGACCGAGCCGTCTGCCAGGTTGCGGACCCAGCCGGTGAGCCCGTGCGCGCGCGCTTCCTCGACGGTCGACGCGCGAAATGCCACGCCCTGCACGCGGCCCGTGACGATCGCTCTCACACGACGCATGATGTGGAGAATGTGGCATGGCCGGCTGCGCTGTGCGTGTTGCGATTGTCGGACCACGCGCCTACCGGCGGTGGTGATCAGCTGATAGCGTGACGAGTCGATGGCGCGCGTGCTGCGACTACCCGACCACGGTCGGCTGCTCGTGTGCACGGACCTGCAGGGCTGCATGCGCGACTTCGATCGCTTCGTGCACATCTTCGAGCAGGCGCTGCTCGAGTACCAGGGCGACGCCCACGCGCTGTTCACCGGCGACCTGATCCACGGCCCGCACATCGACCCGGAGGACTGGCCGGACTTCCTCGGCGAGTACTACCGCGATGCCAGCGGCGAGGTGATGATGGCGTATGCCGGGCTGACCGCGAGGTACCCGGGCCGGGTCCACGCGCTGCTCGGCAACCACGAGCACGGCCACATCGGCGGGCCGCACACCGCCAAGTTCGCTGCCGACGAGGTCGCGCTGCTCGAGCAGATCCTTGGCCCGTCCGCGACCGCGCGGATGCGCGGCATCATCCACACGTTCTCGCTCGCGGCGATCACCCGGTGCGGCGCGATCTTCACCCACGGCGCGCCGGCCGCGCAGATCGACTCGGTCGCCGAGCTCGAGGCCGCCGACCTGTCCGGCGCCCACTACGCCAGCCCGCTCGACGTGCTCGACACCCCCGTGGTCGGCAAGATCCTGTGGGCGCGGTCGGCGACCGACGCCGAGGCGCGGCGGTTCCTGCGCGCGATGAACGGCACGATCGCGATCTACGGCCACGACGTGATCCCCGAGGGCTTCGAGACCATCGGCGAGATGCAGATGGTGGTCTCGACCAGCTTCGGCGTGTTCGATTCCAACAAGATCTACGTCAGCCTCGACCTGGGCGCGAAGTATCGCGGGGTCGGCGACCTGCGGATCGGCCACGAGATCCTGCCGCTTTACCCCGACAAGGCCCCTGCCCGTCTGGGGGGGCGAGCCCGGCCGAGCTAGCCTGCGGACCCCGCCGGAGGCATGGCCAGGGGCTTGCTTTCGGTCCGCCTCGTCCCTATAGATACGGGCTCACCCGAGGCCCCGGCTCCGGCCGGGTAACGAGGTAACCCATGAAAGATACAGTTGGTCATCCGCATTATCGCCCCGCGCATATCACCTGTGCCTGCGGCGCGACCCACGACACGTTCTCGACCCGCGGCGACTTCGGCGTCGACATCTGCTCGAACTGCCATCCGTTCTTCACCGGCAAGCAGAAGCTGATGGACACGGCTGGCCGGATCGATCGGTTCAACAAGCGCTACGCGAAGAAGGCATAAGCCCTCCCGCGGGCAGCGGAGCGCCCGCGCCCTGCCTGCGCCATGTTCGACACCCAGAATTTCCGCGACAAGATGGCGACGCTCGAGCGTCGCCACGACGAGCTCGGCGCGCTGCTTGGCACCGCAGAGGTGATCAACAAGCGCGCCGAGTTCATGAAGCTGTCGCGCGAGCACGCCGAGCTCGATCCGCTCGTGCTGGCGTGGCGCGACTACGCCAAGCTGCTGTCCGACCTCGGCCAGGCCCGCCAGATGGCCGACGCCGAGGCCGATGCCGAGCTCCGCGAGCTGGCGCGCGACGAGGTCAAGCAGCTCGAGGATCGCCGCACCGCCGCCGAGCAGGCGATGAAGATCCTGCTCCTGCCCCGCGATCCCAGCGACGGCAAGAACGCGATCCTCGAGATCCGCGGCGGGACCGGCGGCGACGAGGCGGCGCTGTTCGCCGGCGACCTGTACCGGATGTACACGCGGTTCGCCGAGCGCCATGGCTGGAAGCTCGAGACGATGTCGCTGTCGGAGGGCACGTCGGGCGGGTTCAAGGAAGTGATCGTGCTGATCGACGGCAAGGACGTGTTCTCGCAGCTCAAGTTCGAGTCCGGCGTCCACCGCGTCCAGCGCGTCCCGGCGACGGAGGCCCAGGGCCGGATCCACACCTCGGCCGCGACCGTCGCGGTCCTGCCCGAGGCCGAGGAGGTCGACGTCAAGATCGACGAGAAGGACCTCAAGATCGACACCTACCGCTCGAGCGGCGCCGGCGGCCAGCACGTCAACACCACGGACTCGGCGGTGCGGATCACGCACCTGCCGACCGGCGTGATCGTGGCGTGCCAGGACGAGCGCTCGCAGATCAAGAACCGTGCGAAGGCGATGAAGGTCCTGCGCTCGCGGATCCTCGAGGCCGAGCGCGAGCGCCAGATGGCGACCGAGGCGGCGAGCCGCAAGCTGCAGGTCGGCTCGGGCGACCGCTCGGAGAAGATCCGGACCTACAACTTCCCCCAGGATCGCGTCACCGATCACCGGATCGGCCTGACCAAGCACAACCTGCCGGGGATCATGGACGGCAACCTCGACGACATCATCGACGCGCTGCGGGCCCACGACCAGGCGGAGCGGCTCAAGGGCCTCGAGTAGTGCTCCGCCCCGTGCTCCGGCGGCCCGCCATCGTGCTCGCGGCCGGTCTGGGGCTCTGGGGGTGCAGCCGGCGCGCGCCGATCGGGTCGTGCGACGACGATCTGGGCGGCGTGTACCGTCCGGAGGGTGGCGACCGCGGCGCCCGCTGGATGGTGCTCGACCGCGGCGCGAAGCTCGAGGTCTATCCGCTGTTCGCCGACGCCGACGGTCCGCCCGATCTGGTCGCGGCGCCCCGCATGATCGAGCTGGCGCGGCCCGCCGTCGGGGTTGCGAGCGGTGCGGCGGGCCGGACCGGGCTCGAGGGCACGCTGCGCCGCCGCTACATGCGGCGCGCCCAGCGCTGCGACGCGCGCGTGCCGGTCCACGTCACCCGGTGCGCGGGCGACACTCTCGAGCTCGTGCTCGCCGATGCGGTGCCGCCGGTCGAGCTGGCGCCGTGCACGTGGCCCGCGCCGGCGCCGTCGCGGCTCGAGCGCTGGCGTCGCGCTGATCAATAGGGGCCTTTCCCGGCCCCTCTGCGCCGGCAAAGCCGGCGCATTCACCCCACCGCGCGTCGCGTCGCGCGGTGGAGGCTCGATGGCTCGCGACCAAGGCGATGTCCAGGACGGGCAGCCGTCACTTCACGAGCTTGCCGAGCGCGTCCTTGAACTTCTTGTACTCGCCGTCGGTGTCGCCGGCCTCGAAGCCCTCGCGCACCAGCCGCACCACGCCCTGGCCGTCGGCCACGAACGTCGACGGCATGTGGTCCGAGCCGTAGTTGCCGGCGACGCTGGACTTGTCGGACGGCATGTAGACCCGGACCATGTTCTTGAGCTTGAGCTTGTCGTGGAACTTCTTGCCGACGTCGATCTCGTCGTCGATGTCGACCGCGACGAACACGACCTTGCCCTTGAGCTCGCCGGCGAGCCGGTCCCAGGTCGGCAGCTCCTTCGCGCACGGCTTGCACCAGTCGGCGCCGACCGTGACCACGACCCACTTGCCCTTGAACGACTTGAGCTTGATCGGCTTGCCACCGGCGTCGGTCGCGACGTCGAGCTCGGCGAGCCGGTCGCCGACCTTGAGGACGTCGGCGTGGGCGGCGGTCGGCGCGGTGATGGCCGCGGCGGCCAGGATGGATCCGGCGATCAGGGCGCGCATCGCGGTGGGACGCACCGCGTGGGTCATCGATTCACCGCGAGCTCTTCATCGATCCACATGCCCAGGTACTTGGCGAATGCCGGGCCCTCGTACTTGCGATCGTTGAAGAAGATGGTGGGCGTGGAGTCCACACCGGCGGCCTCGCCCTGCTTGAGGTCGCTGGTGACCTGGGGGCCGGCCTCGTCGTAGGCCTTCTCGAACTTGCCGGCGTCCAGGCCCATCGCCTTGGCGAAGCCGATCGCGTCGTCGCGGCCGTGCGCGGTCTTCACCGCGAACAGCTTGTCGTGCATCTCGTTGAACTTGCCCTGGGCGCTGGCGGCCAGCGCCGCCTGGGCCGCGCTGCGCGACTGCGGGTGGATCGACTCGAGCGGGAACATCATGAAGTACACGCTGATCTGGCTCCCGCGCTCGGCGATCAGCTGCTCCATCTCACCCTTGAACACGGCGCAGTGCGGGCACTCGTAGTCGAAGAACTCGACCAGCTTGATCCGCGCGTCGTCGGCGCCGGCGTGCGGCGCCTTGCTGGTGTCGAACTTCACCGGCGCTGCGGTCTTCTCGTACTTCTTGGCGTACTCGTCGCGCACGAACTGCTCGCGGCCCTCGTCCTCGATCATCGCGAGCACGTAGCGCACCGCGAACGGCGCGCGCTTGCACGCCGTGTCCGACGCGAACGAGGTCCGCAGGCTGTGGGCCTTGCCGCACGGCGACTTGAGCGAGCCGACCAGCTTGTAGAACAGCTTGGTCTTGTCGCCGTCGAGCTTGCCGAGCTCGATACCGGCGAGCGGCGTGGTGTCGGCCGGCCCGTCGGCGGCAGCCGGGGCGGCGCTGCCGGCGCCGGCGTTGTCCAGCGCGGCCACCGCGCCGGTATCGGCCGGCTTCGTCTTCTTCTCGCACGCGCCCCCCATCAGGAGCGGCGCGCACAGGACAGCGAGGACGAAATGTCCCGAAATTCGTGCGTTTGACACTTGCAGGTTGTAGTGCACCGCCTGGACCGTTTCAAGGGCGCGCCGGCGCGTGGTCGGTATTGACGTCCTGCGTCACGGAGGGTATGTAAGCACTGAATGACGGTTCATTCATCGCCCGAGCGACCGGACCGCGGCGATCGCGGCGGCGACAAGCGCGAGCGGATCCTGATCGCCGCCGAGCGGATCTTCGCGCGCCACGGGTTCTTCGCCGCGCGGGTCTCCGAGATCGCCAGAGAGGCCGGCGTCGCCGACGGCACGATCTACCTCTACTTCAAGAGCAAGGACGACCTTCTGATCTCGCTGTTCGAGAACCGGATGATCAAGGTCAACGACAAGCTGCGCCGCGCGATCGCCGAGCGGCCGCCGGCCGAGCAGCTGCGCGCGTTCATCCACACCTACCTGCAACTGGTGTCGGCCGAGCCGACGGCGGCCGAGGTCCTGACCATCGAGCTCCGCCAGTCCACCAAGTTCATGAAGGAGTACGACAACCCGCAGTTCGCCGACTTCCTGCGCATGCTCGGCGGAATCATCGCCGACGGCCAGGCGCGCGGCGAGCTCGATCCGGCGATCCCGAGCCACATCGCGGCGCGGATGATCTTCGGCATCCTCGACGAGCTCGCGCTCGCCTGGGTGCTCGCCAAGCAGCCGCTGCGATCGTCGGCGATCTCGGGTCCGGCGCCTGGCACCCGACCAAAGAAGTTCGATATCGTCCGCGCGGCCGACTGGGTCGTGGCGCTGGTGACCAGCGGCCTCGACCAGACATCCCGAGCCCAGACCGCAAAGCCACCCAAGAAGGAGATGTCCCCGTGAAGATTTTGGTTCCCGTCAAGCGGGTCCCCGACCCGACCCAGAAGGCCAAGATCAAGGATGGCCACATCGACCTGACCGGCGCATCCTGGATCGTCAACACGTTCGACGAGTACGCGATCGAGACCGCGCTCCGGCTGGTCGAGAACGGCGCGGACAACACCCGGCTCCCCGGCGCCGAGATCATCGTCGTGTCGCTCGGCCCCGACGAGGCGGCCAAGGAGATCCGGACCTGCCTGGCGATGGGCGCCGACCGCGCGATCCACGTGTCGTGCAGCGACGCCGAGATCGACTCGCTGGTGGTGGTCAAGGTGCTCGCGGCGATCGTCGCGGCCGAGAAGCCCGACGCGGTGATCATGGGCAAGCAGGCGGTCGACGGCGACGCCAACCAGGTCGGCCAGATGCTCGCCGCCAAGCTGGGCTGGCCGCAGGCGACGTTCGCCGCGTCGCTCGAGCTGTCGGCCGACAAGGCGGCGTTCACCGTCGGCCGCGAGGTCGACGGCGGCGTCGAGTACAAGAAGGTGCCGCTGCACAGCGTGATCACGGTCGACCTCCGGATCGTCGCGCCGCGCGCGGTCAAGAACGGCGTCACGCCCGAGTCGCACAACTACTCCGGCGAGGGCGCGCGGCTGCCGTCGCTCAAGGGCATCATGGCGGCGAAGAAGAAGCCGATGACCCAGGCCAAGCTCGCCGACTACGGCGCGGGCCTCGGCGCGGTGATTCGCGAGCAGTCGGTCGTGCTGCCGCCGCCGCGCGCCGCCGGCCAGATCGTCGCCGACATCGCCACCCTCGTGAAGAAGCTCGCCGACGAGGCGAAGGTCCTCTAGGAGCTGCCATGGGTAACGTCCTCGCGTTCTGCGAATTTGTTGTTTCCTCGGGCGGCGCGCAGCTCCGCTCGAGCGCGCTGTCCAACCTGTCGTTCGCCCGGCTCGCCGCCGAGGCCCATGGCGGCGAGGTCGTCGCGCTGCTGATCGGCCCCGGCGCCGCCGCGGCCGGCCCCGACGCCGCGAAGTACGCGCCGAAGGTCGTCGTGGTCGACGATCCGGGCCTGGCGCACTACCTCGCCGAGACCTACGCGCCGATCGTGGCCGAGGTCGCGAAGGCGCAGGGCGCCACGCTGATCTCGGCGACCGCGTCCGCCGTCGGCAAGGACCTCGCGCCGCGGGTCGCCGGCCTGCTCGACGCCGGCATGGCGTCCGACGTCGCCAAGCTCGCCGGCAAGGACACGTTCGTCCGGCCGGTCCTGGCGGGCAACGCGTACTCCACCGTGCAGGTGACCACGCCGATCATCGTCGTCACGCCGCGGCAGTCCGAGTTCGAGGCCGCGGCCGAGCTGCCTGCCGCCGGGACGGTTGCGACCGCCCCCGCCGGCGCCCTCGACGCGCTCGGCGCCGAGTTCGTCCGGCTCGACGCGCAGAAGAGCGATCGGCCGGAGCTGTCGGACGCCAAGGTCGTGGTCTCGGGCGGCCGCGGGATGAAGAACGGTGAGAACTTCAAGGTGCTCGAGCAGCTCGCCGATCTGCTCGGCGCGGCGATGGGCGCGTCGCGCGCCGCCACCGACGCCGGCATGGTCCCGGCGGACTGGCAGGTCGGCCAGACCGGCAAGATCGTCGCCCCGAACCTGTACTTCGCGGTCGCGATCTCCGGCGCGATCCAGCACCTCGCCGGCATGAAGGGCTCCAAGACGATCGTCGCGATCAACAAGAACAAGGACGAGCCGATCTTCCAGGTCGCCGACTACGGCGTGGTCGCCGAGTGGGAGAAGGCCGTGCCCGAGCTGATCGCCGAGATCAAGAAGCTCAAGGCGAGCCGCTAGCGTCTGCGGCGATCCGCGACGGCGCGTGGCGGCGGTCACGCCCGGCGCCGGGCCGGCGCCGGGCCGACGATTACAGCCGCGCAACACCGCGCCGCCGCGGTCGACTCGCGGCCCTCCCGCGAGCCCGCGCGGAGTACGCTCGGGTCTTGATCATCGCCGTCGTCGCCCTCGCGATCGCGCTCGCCATCTCGCTGGGCTGGCGCAGCGCGTGGGCGCCCGCCACCGGCGCGCTGGTGGGCCTGGGCCTGGCGCTGTTCGGCGGCGTCGCGACCCGGGTCGACGTCGAGCACGCGCTGGCCGACCTGTGGCGGCCGATGATCAGCATCGTCGGGATCATGGCGACCACGGCGTGCGCCGCCGAGCTCGGGATCTTCGCGCGGCTGGCGGCGTGGATCGAGCCGCGGACCCGCGGGCCGGTCAAGCACGCGTTCCGGCTGGTGTTCGTGCTCGCCGCGCTGACCGCGGCGCTGTTGTCGAACGACGCGGCGATCCTGTTGCTCACGCCCGTGGTGATCGAGCTGCTCCGCGCGGTGTACCCGCGGCGCAACCCGAAGTTCCTCCTGCCGTTCGCATTCGCGGCGTTCGTCGCGGCCGGCGTGGCGCCGCTGCCGACCGGCAACCCGATGAACCTGGTCCTGGCCCACCGCGCCGGGATCGACGTCAACACGTACGCGCTGCACATGATCCCGGTCGCGCTCGCCGGCTGGATCGTCGCCTACGCGATGCTGGCGTGGTGCTACCGCGGCGTGCTCGCCGACCAGGCGCCCGCGCTCGGGGCCGCACCGCCGACGGCGCCGCTCACCCGCCACGCCTGGCTCGTGCTGATCACGACCGGCGCGAGCGTCGCGTCGTATCCGATCCTCGCGGTGCTCGGGCTGCCGATCTGGCCGGTCGTCCTGCCCGCGGCGCTGATCTGCGTGGCCGCGGCGCTGCACCGCGGCGTGCCCGGCCGCCAGATCGCCGATGGCATCAGCTGGGAGCTGCTGCCGTTCCTGTTCGGCGTGCTGGTGCTGGCGACCGCGCTGGCCCGCGCCGGCGTGACCGAACTGCTGCGCGGGCTCTACACCGGCACGCCGTATCCGCTGGCGATGGTCGGCGGCATGGCGGCCACAGGCTCGGCGCTGATTGGTAACCATCCGATGGCGCTGCTGCATTCCCTGGCCCTGTCGGGCGCTCCCGACCGGCTGGTGTTCGCGGCGCTGGTCGGCGGCGACCTCGGCCCGCGCTTGTTGCCGATCGGCTCGCTCGCGGGCCTGTTGTGGACCCACCAGCTGCGCCAGAAGGGCGTGGTGGTACCCCTGGCCACCTTCGTCCGGGTCGGCTTCGTCGTCACGGTCCCGTCGCTGGCGGCGTCGCTGATCGTGCTGTGGCTGGTCACCTGACCGCATCGGCAGGCCGTCCGGCCAGGCCCGGCGCTGCACCCCCGGTTCGCGCGAACCAGGGCTTGCCCCGACGCGAACCATGCTAAAAGTACTCGAAAGGCAGGCTTCGATGGCATTCGCACAAACCGCTGCACGTCGTCCAATCGCAGGCGCTGTCGCGACCCTCGGAGTCAGCGACCGCGTCGCCTTCTTGCGCAAGACCTACTCGCTGCTCGGCGGCGCGCTGATCGTGTTCGCGGCGCTGAGCGGCGGTCTGATCGCCTACGCGCCCGACCTCAGCTGGGCCATGTCGCGCTGGATGTTCACCGGCGGCTTCCTCGGCGCGATCGTTGCGCTCGCGGTGTTCATCGGCATCACGACCTGGGCTCAGCGGATGACGATGTCGAACACGTCACGCGCGGTCCAGTACCTGGGCCTGGGCATCTCGGTGCTCGCGCAGGCGGCGTTCCTGCAGCCGCTCCTGTGGCTGCTGCTCGCCGTGTTCGGCGACCACGTCGTGGTGTCGAGCCACTCGATGCAGACCGGAGCGCGGCACTACGCGATGCACATGAACGCGCAGACCACCGCGATGATCCTGCAGGCGGTGGTGATCACGCTGTCGATCTTCGGCGGCCTCACCGCGGTCGTGTTCATCACGAAGAAGGACTTTTCGTTCCTCCGCGGCATGATGTCGATCGCGACGTTCGCGCTGATCGGCATCGGGCTCGCATCGTTTGCGTTCGGCGGCCTCGGGTACACCGGAGCCGTGCTGTGGTTCGCGGCCGGCGCGGTGGTGATGGGCGGCTATATCCTGTGGCAGACGAGCGCGATCATGAGCACGGTCCCACCGTCGGCGTACGTCGCCGCGGCGACGATGCTGTTCACCACGATCGCCGCGCTGTTCCGGATCGTGCTCCAGCTGGTGATGATGTTCAGCGACCGCCGCTGATCGCAGCACGGCCGCCCGCAGCAGGCCGGCCGGACTCAGCGACTGGCTGACAGCGCAGCGAGGACCTACATCGTCCTCGCGTGCCCGGTTGTCATTTTCGGTCATCGCCTAGACGCGCGAGATTTGGGGCTATACTCGCCGGACATGCCCGCGGTGCCGGTGTCCTCAGGCGGTTCGGTCTCGGTTGCCGGCGCCGCCCCGCTGTCGTCGACCGACATCGGCGCCGTGCGCAAGCTCGAGGACGCGATCGCCACCGTGGTCCGCGGCAAGCCCGAGGCGATCCGGGCGGCGGTCGTGACGCTCCTGTCGCGCGGCCACCTGTTGATCGAGGACATCCCGGGAGTCGGCAAGACCACCCTGGCGCGCGCGCTGGCGGGGGCGCTCGGTGGCACGTTCCGGCGCATCCAGTTCACCAGCGATCTGTTGCCGTCGGACATCGTCGGCGTGTCGGTCTATGACCAGCACGGCAAGGTGTTCGAGCTCCGGCGCGGACCGATCTTCGCCAACGTCGTGCTCGCCGACGAGATCAACCGGACCACGCCGCGCACCCAGTCGGCGCTGCTCGAGGCGATGAGCGAGGGCCAGGTCTCGATCGACGACACCACCCACACGCTCGACACGCCGTTCCTCGTGCTCGCGACCCAGAACCCGGCCGAGCACTACGGCACCTATCCCTTGCCCGAGTCGCAGATGGACCGGTTCCTGCTCCGCATCGCGATCGGCTACCCCAACAAGCTGGTCGAGCGCGAGCTGCTCCGCGAGCGCGCCGGCGGCGACCCGGTGACCCGGCTCGGGCCGGTGGTCGACCTCGCCACGGTCCGCGCGCTGCAGGACGGCGTCGAGACCATCCGGTTCGACGACGCGCTGCTCGACTACGCGATGACGAGACCCGCCGGCACCCCGCGATCGCAGTCGGGGTCTCGACCCGCGGCGCCCTGGCCTGGTACCGCGCCGCCCAGGCCGCGGCGCTCGCCGCCGGCCGCGACTTCGTGGTCCCCGACGACGTCAAGCTGCTCGCCGTGCCCTGCCTCGCGCATCGCCTGGTGCTCGCGCAGGCCCACGACTCGCTCGGCCGGCTGCGCGCCGACAGCGAGCGGCTGATCACCGAGATCATCCACCGCGTCGCGATCCCGGTCTGACGGCGGCGGTGATGAACGACCCGAACCGCCCCGGATCCACCAGGTCACTGCCGTGGTGGCGCCGGCTGCGCCCGCCGCGGCGGCTGAGCTTCACCCGCGAGGGCCGGCTGATCGTGATCCTGTCGGTCGGCGTCGGGTTCGCCGCGATCAACACCGGCAACAACCTGCTCTACCTGCTGCTCGGCTGGCTGCTCAGCTTCATCATCGCGTCGGGCATCCTGTCGGAGATGACGCTCAAGCGGCTGACCGTCGAGCGCCGGCCACCGCCGCGGGTGTTCGCCGGCGAGCCGTTCCTGATGGAGGTCGTGATCCGCAACGACAAGGCCAAGCGCGCGTCGTTCTCGATCGAGGTCGAGGACCTGGTCGGCACGACCCCGCTCGACAAGCGCTGCTATTTCCTCAAGATCCCGGCCGCGAAGTCGCAGCGCACGAGCTATCGCCACACCTTCGTGCGCCGCGGGCTGTACACGCTGACCGGCTACCGGGTCGCCACCAAGTTTCCGTTCGCGCTGTTCCGCAAGTCGCGCGACGTCGACGCGCCGCTCGAGGTCCTGGTCTACCCCGCGCGGGTCCTGGTGCCGCGCCCCGCCCCCCGCACCGAGGCGCGCGGCGAGGCCACCGCGAACCGGACCGGCCGCCGCGGCGAGTTCTTCGGGCTGCGCGAGCACCGCGCCGGGGACGACCGCCGCGACGTCCACTGGCGGTCGAGCGCGCGCACCGGCCGGCTGCTGGTCCGCGAGTACGAGGACGAGCACGCGCGCAGCGTGGTGATCGGGGTCGACAACGCGCTGCCCGAGCCGGCGCGCGATGCGGTCGCCGACGGCGCGATCACGCCCGAGATCGAGGGCCAGATCGCCGCGGTCGAGCGCGCGATCAGCGTGGCCGCGAGCCTGGCGGCGGTCTACCTCGAGGCCGGCTGGATCGTCGAGCTGTGCGCGCGGGGCTCCCGGATCCCGGCCGGCTCGGGCCGGACCCACGAGGCCCGGATCGCGCGCGGCCTGGCGCTCCTGCCCTACGTGTCCGACGAGGTCGCGTTCGCGGTGCTGCCGCCGCGGGTCGAGAGCGTGCTGGTCGTGCCGCGCGCGGTCGCCGCCGCCGGCCGGCCCCGCGCCGCCACGGTGATGGACGTATGAGGTTCGCGATCGCCCACAAGACCGCGAGCTACCTGATGGTGGCCTGCGCGTTCTTCGCGCTGGTCGCCGGCGGCGGCGTGTCGCCGCTGATCGCGCTCGGCGGCGTGCTCGGCCTGATCGCGTCGTGGTGGTGGGAGGCGCCGCTGGTCCGGATCGAGCGCTGGTCGCTGTGGTGGACGATCGGCTCGATCATCGCGCTGGTCTACAGCGTGCTGACCGCGGTGGTCAGCGCCGACTTCCTCGAGATCGGCGCCCAGCTCCTGATCTGGCTGATCGTCGCCAAGGCGTTCAACCGGCGCGCGGCGCGCGACTGGCAGCAGATGTACCTGCTCGCGTTCCTCATGCTGGTCGCCGGCTCGGTGCTCAACCCGGATCTGACCTACGGCCTGTGCTTCCTCGGCTTCGTGATCGCCTCGACCTGGGCGCTCACCCTGTTCCACCTGCGCCGCGAGATGGAGGACAACCTCCTGGTCAAGCACGCCGCGGACCGCGCGTCGGAGCGGGTCGAGGTCCGCCGCATCCTCGACTCGCGGCGGATCGTCAACGGCCGGTTCTTCCTCGGCACCGGCGCGCTGTCGTTCGCGGTGTTCCTGGGCGCCGCGCTGGTGTTCCTGGCGCTGCCCCGGGTCGGCGTCGGGTTCTTCCTCAAGGGCCGCGGCGGCCTGACGCTCGCCGGGTTCTCCGACGGCGTCAAGCTCGGCGGCCACGGCGTGATCAAGAACGACGCGACCGTGGTGATGCGGGTCGAGATCGCCGGCCGCTACGGCAGTCGCGACGCGCCCGAGATCCACTGGCGCGGCGTCGCGTTCGATCACTACGAGCACGGCCAGTGGTCGCGCTCGCAGGACTCGCCGCGCACGCAGCAGAACGTCGACCCGAGCCCGACCCGCGACCGCCGCTTCCTGCGCTGGGACGGCCCGGACCTCGACGCCGGCGGGATCGAGGAGCTCGAGGCCAAGCTGGTCCGCCAGGACATCTGGCTCGACCCGCTCGACTCCGACGTGCTGTTCGGCGCGAGCGCGCCGCGGATCGTCGACTACGCGCACACGCTGCGGCCGCGCAAGCAGGTGGCCGAGCGCAACGACGAGATCCGGCTCGATCACGGCAGCACGGTGCACTACACGGTGTGGTCGGAGCTCAAGCCGCCGCCGCCCGAGGTCCTGCGCGCCGCCGGCGGCGGCAACCTGCCCGCGGGCTACCAGGCCTACCTCCAGCTGCCGCCGCAGATCACGCGGCGGACCCGCGACCTGGCGCGCCAGATCACCGCCGGGCTCACCACCGAGTACGACAAGGTCCAGGCGATCCGCTCGTGGCTGGTCAACAACCTCACCTACACCCTGGTGCTCGTCGAGCCCGGCGAGCAGGAGCCGGTCGACTTCTTCCTGTTCGACCGCAAGAAGGGCCACTGCGAGTACTTCGCCTCGGCGTTCGCCGTGCTCGCCCGCGCGGTCGCGATCCCGACCCGCCAGGTCAACGGCTTCCTGGGCGGCGAGTGGAACGAGTACCAGAGCTACGTCGCGGTGCGCGCCGGCGACGCGCACTCGTGGGACGAGGTCTACTACCCGGGCGCCGGCTGGGTCACGATCGATCCGACGCCGCCGGGCGACGTCGACGCGCTCGGCCGCGGCGGCAAGGGCTGGACGGCGCGGCTCAGCCGGTTCGTCGACACGCTCCGGTTCCAGTGGAACAAGTGGGTGATCGAGTACGACCTGGTGTCGCAGCTCTCGCTGTTCAGACAGGTCGGCGGCGCGCTCGGCGGCGGCGCCTCGGCGATCAAGCTCGCGGCGATCGCGGTCAAGGACGCCGCGGTGGACCACTGGCTGATCGCCGCGATCCTGGCGGCGGTGGCCGCGGTCGTGCTGACCCGGCGGCGCCGCCGGCGTCCATCGGGGCGCGCGGCGAGCTACCGGCCCCGGTCGCGGACCCGGTCGGGGATCGCCGCGATCTACGACGACGTGGCGCGCGCGCTCACCCGCGCCGGGGTGCCGCGCGAGGCGGCGGTCACGCCGCGCGAGCTGGCGCTGCGCATGGCCGCCCGCGGCGACCGCCTGGCCCCGCAGGTCGGCGAGCTGACGGAGCTGTACTACGCCGCCGAGTGGGGCCGCCGCGACGACCCGGCCGCCGCGCGGCGCGCCGGCGACCTGGCCCGCGAGATCCGCGTCAGCCTCCACGCCGCCCGCCGCGCGTCTCGGTGACAAGCGGCCCCCCGGCCGCGTGCCAGATTGGCAGGCGCAGGGCTGTTTGTTGATGCAGCCATCCCTGCGTGATAGCAACGATCATCGTCGACAGCCGGCGGCCTTTCCCTTGCAGAGAGCAGCAGCGATGACGCGACTCGTACCCGTGACCGTCCTGGTGATGTTGCTGGCGACGAGCCGCGTCGCGGGCGCGCAGGTGGCGGGCACCACGCTGCCGAACAGCGCGCAGATCGTGTTCGAGCACCGCAAGATCTTCGATGACGACAAGAACGACGGCTCGTTTCTCGAGCCGACCGCCGGCACGCCGGAGCTCCTCCACTTCTTCAACCTCGCGCACTGCAACTGCGCCAAGGCCATCGCCGGGAAGCAGGGCACGTTCCAGTACACCGTGCGCGAGACCGTGCCGTCGGGGCTGCACAAACCAGTCGTTTTCTTCGCCGGAACCAACTGCGACGACTCAACCCACCGTCCGGGCGGCAGCTCGGTGAGCTGCCAGCCGCTCGAGGATATCTCGGTCGGAGACCTCGACGCCGACCTCAACACCAGCGGCGGCCGGGCGACCAACTTCAACCTGTTCCAGATCGTGAACAGCGCCCGGCCCACCACGATGACCGAGTGCTTCCAGGACAATAGCGTCGGTACATCGATCTACGCGCTGGTGGCTACCATGGCCGGCTCTACCCTCGACTATTCGGCGTCGATCTCGGCCGGGTCGCTGATGGGGGAGACCGCCGCCGGCGGCATCGACACCCTACCTCCGTTGCTGCCGACCGGGATCCGGGCCGAGGGCGGCGACCGCTCGATCCACCTGACGTGGACACCGCCGACCTCCGGCAACACCGACATCAACGCCTACCAGGCACTGTGCGCCAACCTCGACGGCAGCCCGGCGAGGTCCAGCAAGTCAAACGATTCGCAGTACGTCACGACAGCGTCGCTGTGCGGTGTGGCGGATCCCCCCTTGGACTCCGTCGACGTGGCCAACAGCATGGCCGCCAAGGAGATGGTCGCACCCGCCCCGACCGACCAGTTCGCTGCGCTCGATGAGGACTACGTCTGCGGCACGGCGAACACCGGGACGTCGAGCTCGCTAGATATCGGCGGACTGCAGAACGACACGCCGTATCGCGTGATCCTCGTGTCGGTCGATCTCCACGGCAACTACAAGGCCCAGTACTTCACCACCACGGTGACCCCGGTGCCGTCGGTCGACTTCTGGGAAGACCTCCAGGGCCGCGGCAGCAAGACCGAGGGCGGGCTGTGCCTGCTCGCCGAGACCTACGGCGACGGCAGCGGGCTGACCGGCGCGCTGCGCGCGTTCCGCGACGACACGCTCGGCGCGTCGCGGCTCGGCCGCGGTCTGACCGAGGCCTACTACGCGACCCTGGGCCGGCTCGGCGGCCTCGTGCACGGCTCGGTCGCGCTGCGAATCGTCGCGGGCATCGTGCTCGCGCCGGCGGTCGCGTTCGCGCTGCTCTGGCACTGGCTCACGCTCCCCGGCTTGCTCGGTCTGATCGCCGCCGCGTGGTGGTTGCGCCGGCGCCGCGGGCAGCTGCTCGGCTGGAGCCGCCGCGCGCTGCGCACGCGGGCCGCGCGCTGCGCCGCCGTGCTCGCCGTGGTCGCGCTCGGCACCGGCCGCGCTCACGCGGGTGGCGGCTATCAGCCGTACTGGGAGGACAGCGATCCGACTCCCGAGAACCAGTCCGCGGCCGACGACGTCGCCACCTGGCACGTCGGGTTCCGCATCGGCCCGTACGTGCCGCAGATCGATAGCCAGCTGGGGATGAACCCGGGGCCGTACAAGCAGATGTTCCCCGGCAAGTACTACATGCCGATGCTCGACGTCGATCGCATCCTCTGGTCCGGGTTCGGCCAGCTCGGCGTCGGCATCAGCGTCGGCTACATGCAGCGCAAGGACCGCGCGTTCACCATCGACAGCAAGCCGACGGACAATCCGCGGGCACGCGGCTCCGACGTCAACCGCTTCCGGCTGATCCCGACGGCGGTGACCGCGATCTATCGACTCACCTGGCTCGATGACCAGTACGGGATCCCGGTCGTGCCCTACGCGCGCGCCGGCCTGTCGTACTACGTGTGGTGGGTCAGCACGGCCAACAGCGGCGTGGCGAAGACGTGCACGGACGGCAGCATGGACTCCGGCTGCAGCACCACCAAGGCGCTCGGCGGCTCGCTCGGGGTGCAGGGCTCGATCGGCCTGTCGATCCGGGCCGAGCGGATCGACGCCTCGGCGGCGATGTCGATGCGGCAGAGCGGCATCCAGCACGCCGGGATCTACGGCGAGCTGTCGGCGGCCTCGGTCAACGGCTTCGGCTCGGACAAGAAGCTCTCGGTCGGCGATCGCACCTGGTTCGGCGGCGTCGAGTTCGAATTCTGAGATCGTCGTGAACGCAGCGCCAGGCGGCGCGGGCGATGCACCGACGGTCCGCGCACGATCCCGAGGCCGCGCGATGCGAGACCGGATCACGCCGCGCGGACGAAGCCGCGGAGCTCGGGGTACTTGATCAGCGCCTCGGTCTGGTGCCGCGACACGAGGTCGCGGAGCGCGGTGTCGAACGCTGTCTGCAGGCCGGACGGGACCGCCGGCGCCGGCGGCACGTTGACGTTGGCCGGGGTCGCGAACGTGAACATCTGGGTGTTGTTCGCCGCCGCGTCGAGGATGGTCGACAGGCTCGCGATGCCCTGGTTGCGCCGGTCGAGCACGTCGCGGGAGAAGCTCTCGCCGCCGGTGCCGAACCGCTCGGCGAGCAGCTGGAGGATCGACGTGTTGTCCAGGTGGGCGTGCGACACCCCGCGCCGGGCGTACGGACCGGCGACGATCGTCGGGGTGCGCGGGCCGGTGGTATCGAACGCCACGCCGTTGGCGTTGCGGTAGGTCACCGGCAGCGGCGGGACGTGATCGAAGAACCCGCCGTGCTCGTCGTAGGTCAGGACGAACACGCTGCGCTGCCACCGCGGGCTCGCCGCCAGCGTCCGGTAGACCTGCGCGACGAAGCTCTCGCCGGGCGCCATGCCGAGCGGCGGGTGGTTGTCGCACGGCGGGCGGAAGTGCACCGGCGAGTCGTAGTACTCGGGCTCGATGAAGATGACCTGCGGCCACTCGTCGGGGCCCTCGGTCGCGAGATCGCGCGGCAGGTCTTCGAGCCGGCGAAAGTGCCCGGTCAGCATCAGGCTCAGGACGCGCGGCATCAGCGCGAAGAACGGGAACCCGGCGGAGTACACCCGCCAGCGCACGCCGTGCTCGAGGAGCCAGTCGTACACCGTGGGCTGCTCGGGCAGCAGCGTGTGGGTATCGCGCAGCGCGGTCGCACCGCACATCGACATCAGCCGGTTGGGCGCGGTCGAGCTGGGCACGCACGAGAACCAGCGATCGCACACCGTGTAGCGGTCGGCGAGCACGCTGGTGGTCGGCAGATCGGACTGCCGCAACAGCCCCATCACCGGTGGATCGGCCACCTGCGAATGGAACGCGCTCTCGTAGGCCTCGACGAAGCCGGTCATCGTGAAGCGCCTCGCGAGCCGGGCGAGCTTCATCTGGAGCTTCACCTCATCCGCGCTGTGCGGCAGATCGCTGATGAACGCGCCGTCCGCCAGCCAGAATGGACTCTTGCCCTGGCCATCGAGGTTCAGGTTGATGTAGCCCGGATTGGCCAGATCCTCGATGCCATCGACATCGGAGCGATTGCCAAACTGCGGGTGTCGCAGATAGCCGAGGACGTTGTCGAAGGAGCGATTCTCCATCATCACGACCACGATCGTATCCACCTTGTTCTTGAGCTCTTCGGGCGTCATCGCTGATCTCCCTCTCCATCACCACAGTTCGTGTACGCGACCACCACCAGGTTGTTCGGCAGGCTCGGCGGGTCGCACGACTCGCCGGCCGCCAGCGGCGACGAGATCACCCAGTCGCCGCCGATCGGCATCCCGGCGAACCGGTCCGTCGGCGCGGCCGGCGCGACGTGCGCCGTCACCGGCTGATGCGTCCGCGCGTCGACGTGGGTGACGTCGTAGCCGGCGCGGCTGTCGCCGGGCTGCATGCCGACCAGCGCCACCGCGAGGTCCGGCGCGAAGTTGCGGAGGTGCGCGGTGCTCGACACCACGCCCGCGCTGCACGCCGCGCTGTCGTCGGCGATGCTCGCGGCCACGGACTCGCCCTGCGCCATCTCGATGTCGAGCTGCGCGCCGGTCGGGGCGCCGAACGTCCGGGTCACGCGCAACTCGACCCGGGTCGGCGCCATCGGCTGGATCGATGCCGTGCCGCGGTCTGCCACGTGCCCCGCAGGCGCGCTCGCGGTCGACGGCGTCACCGTCATCGTGCCGGAGCCGCTGAACTCCCAGACGAGCTCGACCCGCTCACCCGGACAGACATGCCGCGGTGTCGCCTCGAGCTTCGCGATCTTCGGGTGACAGCACGCCGAGCAACTCGCGGCGACCAGCCACGGCCAGATCCGGACCATCCCCTGTCCCGCCATACATCCCCTGCCCTCTGATGCTCGACCCTTCGAGCACTACCACCCACTATGGCGACGCATGCGCCGCGCGTCGACATGAAATCGACTCGGGGATATCCGGACCTGCGGATGTATTCGAATAAACCTTCTCGCTCACTCACGGATTGCCAGCCCTGGCAACGGTCGCCATGCGCACCGCCGTTTCCCGAGATGGGTCAAGAGCCAGCTGATCGCGGGTACGGGCGACCACGCCCGGCGCCAGTTGCGCGACCTCGGTGACCGCCGCCCCGAGCCCGGCGCGCCCGACACCGCGCGACGTGAGCACGCAATGTCGCGAGCGACACGAGCGTACCGTCCGGCGCGCTGCGCTGGCGCTCATGGTCAGCACCTCCGGCGCATCGCGGTCGCGCAGCCCGCGGCGCCATGCGTGACCGGCAGATTGCGCTTGATCCCGATCGTCGCCCCGGCCTCGCCACCGGGGAGCGCGCCGATCGCGCGACGAGCGATACGAGTACCCGGGATCGGTCAGCGTGGCATCCGGCGCGCTGCGGTGGCGCTCGTGGGTCAGCGCATCGAGGTCGCGCAGCCCGCGGCCCACGCGTTACACGAGGGTTGCGCTTGAGCCCGATCGTCGCCCCGGCCTCGCCACCGGGGAGCGCGCCGATCGCGCGACGAGCGATACGAGTACCCGGGATCCGTCAGCGTGGCATCCGGCGCGCTGCGGTGGCGCTCGTGGGTCAGGGCATCGAGGTCGCGCAGCCCGCGGCGCCATGCGTGAACCACACGTTGCGCTTGAGCCCGATCGTCGGCCCCGGCCTCGCCGCTCGCCTGCCAGTCCGGGCGACATGACCCGGCCGGGCAGCCGGATCTCGGATCATCGAGCTTCAGCGGAGGTGCAGCTTTTTGCTGACCGCGGTGCTGATCATGTCCTCGCCGACGCCTTCGCGATCGGAAGCTGCGTGATGAGCGGCTCGAGCCAGCGCACTGTATGCCGCGCTCGCCCGCGACTGGCGCGGCAGCCCACCCGCGAGAGGGGTGGATTCCAGCGTGCTAGCGTGGCCGGCGCGAGCTCGGGAGACATCCCGAGGACTGGCTGCAATCATGAGCACACCGAACCGTCTTCCCGTGCCCGAAGATCTTCGCGCCGAGGTCGAGCAAGCCCAGCGGCTCGGCGTGGCCATCTACCTCCAGGATATCGCGTCTGCGATCGCCACCGACGTCGCGCGTGCCCGGCTCGGCCCCTCCGACGGCCGGAGCGTCGCCGGATACCTCGCCATCCGCGAAGCACCCGGGGATGCGCCGACGGACACGCGGCTCGTGTGGTTCTTCACCGCCGCCGATCCGCCGGAGATCGTCTGCCGGGTCCGCGTACCGATGCGGCCACGCGGTGAGCCGACGTTCGAGGTTTCCGCTCCGCGCGTCCCGGTTCCACCCGATGCGCAGCCGCTCATCCGCGCGCGCAGGACGGCGCTCGCAGCGCTGGGCGCACCCGCGCAGCCGCAGAATCCGGTCGTTCTCCCCGGCAGCGCCATCGGACACGACGGCATCCTCGTCCATCTCCTCGCCGGCAGCCCGCGCAGCGACGTCGCGGTCCTCGGCAAGCATCACCGCGTGCTGATCTCCCCCGACGGCGCGACGGTCATCAAGCTCGAGCCGCTGTCCCGGAGCGCCATCGAGATCCCGCTGCACTCGCCCGACATGCCGCCCGGAAGCGTATCGGCCGGCCTCTCGATCACACACCTCGTGTCCGCGTGCCCGGTGGAGACCCACGTGTTCGCCAGCCTGTTGCACCAGACTCCCGTGTTCGTGGGCACCGGCCGCGGCGTGTGGTGCGTCGAGGGTGATCAGATATCGTTCCTCGGACAGCAGCCGCCGGCGTGAAGCCGGACCGCGCGGACACTGGAATGTCAGAGTCGAGTGATATGCGATCTTCATGTCTGCAGATCTGGAGCTCCTGGGAGAGCGGATCGCCGAACAAGCGGCGCACCTCGATGCAGCGACGCATCGACTGCTGACCGACCTGCGCGAGTTCGATGAGCGCGGCGGCTGGCACGCCGAGGGCGCGATGTCCTGTGCGCACTGGCTCGCATGGCGAGTCGGCTGGGATCTCATCACCGCACGCGAGCGCGTCCGCGTCGCCCGCAGGCTCTCCGGGCACCCCGCCATCGATGACGCCCTCCGGCGCGGCGAGGTCTCGTACTCGAAGGCACGCGCGATGCTGCGCGTCGCAACCCCGGCGAACGAGCCCGTGCTCCTCGAGCAGGCGCGGCTCACCACGGCCGCGCAACTCGAGAAGCTGACGCGCAAGTACGCGCTCGTGCAACGCCATGGCCAGGACACCCGACCCAGGGATGACGAGCTGCGCCGCTACGTCCGGCGCCGCGATACCGAGGACGGGATGGTCAAGATCGAGGCGGTCCTGCACCCGGAGGAAGCCGAGCTGGTCTGGACAATGCTCGACCACGCCGCGAAGCGCCTGACGGCAACTCCGCAGGGGGCATCGGCCAGTCACGGCGCCGCGGGACCCGGCCGGCCGGTACCCGACGATTCCGCGGAATCACGTAGAGTGGTTCTCGAGCATGCCTCGACAGCGCCTGCCGCCGCCGTGCATCCGCAAGCCCCACACGTGGCCGACGATTCCGCGGAGTCCTTCGGGGCACTCGTCCAGTCGGACACGACCGCGTCCGAGACCGACCGTCCCCAGCCGACGTGCACGGTCGCACCGGACCCGGTCAGCGATTCCGCGGAATCGTTCGGGGCACACACGACCGTGTCCGATACCACCCGCCCACAGCCGGCGTGCACGGTCGCACCGGACCCGGTCAGCGATTCCCCAGAATCGTTCGGGGCACTCGTCCAGCCGGACACGACCGTGTCCGAGACCGCCCGCCCACAGCCGGCGTGCGCGGTCGCACCGGATCCGGTCAGCGATTCGGCAGAATCGTTCGGACCCCTCGTCCAGCCGGACACGACCGCGTCCGAGACCGCCAGCCCAATGCCGGCGTGCACGGTCGCACCGGACCCGGTCGACGACTCCGCGGAATCGTTAGGGGCGCTCGTCCAGCCGGACACGACCGTGTCCGAGACCGCCAGCCCAATGCCGGCGTGCACGGTCGCACCGGATCCGGTCGACGATTCCGCGGAGTCGTTCGGACCCCTCGTCCAGCCGGATTCCACCGCGTCCGTTACCCCGGCGCTTCGCTCTCACTGCCTCGGCTGTTCGAACGAGGCGGCCGCCACCGCGTCCGCGACTGCCCGCCCGCGGTGGGCGCGCACCATCGCACCGAATTCGAACGACGGCTCTGCGCAATCGCTCGGGGGACTCGCCGTGTCCGCGGGACCACGGCCGGACGCCGACTGCCAGCAAGCCGTCACAGCATGGACGTGGAGCGCGAGCAGAGGCTCTGCTGGAGAGCCCGCCGATGCGCGAGCAGCGCCTCGCTCGTTGCTCGACCGCTTGCTCGATGAGTCGGACGCGCTTCGCGAAGCGGAGGCGCTGACCGAGGCGGCTGCGCGCGAAATCCGCGAACTCGCCGAGTTCGAGTGCGGGAATGAATCAGCGACTGATCGTCCGGTCGCCGCGCCCGTGGTGATCGACCCGACGCGCGGCGTGGGCTTGCTGCGCCGGAAGGCCGATGCGAACCGGCGAGCGTTCGACCGCGCCGAGGCGCTGGTCGCTGTCGCGCAGGCCTATCTCCGAGGGGACCAGCCAGACCGTGCGCCGATCGATGTGATGGTCATGATTCCCCGGAGCGACCTGCGCAAGGGCGCCGAGGACCCGACCTCGGTCGGCCGGATGGGTTCGTCCTTCATCGCCGCGGAGGCCGCGCGGCGGCTGAGCTGCGACGCCGGGGTGATCGAGATCATCGAGGACGAGCACGGCGTGCCGCTGTCGGTCGGACGCAAGCGCCGCACGATCGCCGGCGCGCTCAAGCGGGCGCTGCTGCGGCGCGACACCGAGTGCAGCTTTCCTGGCTGCACCCACCGCACGTTCCTGGAAGGACACCATATCCGGCACTGGGCCGATGGCGGAGAGACCACACTCGAGAACGCCTCTCTGATATGCAGTTTCCATCATCGTTTTGTTCATGAATACGGCTATACGATCGAGCTTGGAGCCGACCGGCGGCCGCAGTTCCGAGATCCACGCGGCCGGCTGATCGCGTCGGTGCCGGCACACCCGACCAACGCCGACGCTGATCGGGCGTGGGTGCAGATCCGGGTCGAGAACGCGCCGCTCGCGATCGATGCCAGCACGATCGCGTGCGAGTGGAACGGCAAGCCGGCCGACTACAGAATGATGGTCGGCGACCTCGCGGCGATCGACGGGCCCAGGTAGGGAGCGACACCGCTCCGCGTACAAGTCACCAAGGTAGCTGTTCTTGATCTGCTCGCCCAGCTGTTCTTGATCTGCTCGCCCAGCGGCGGCACGACGCGCAGGCTCAGCTGGACCAACCACACCCAGCTGGCGGGTGCTCTGCAAGGACGCGGAGAAGGCATTGTGCTGCGGATCCAGCTCGCTTGCGGTGTTCACTCTCGGTGATCAAGGACGATCGGGTGCGCCTCTCCGAGGTCGAGATCTTGCAGGCTCGCGCCAGCTCACGTTCGACGGCATGGCGGCGCGGCTGCTGGCAGCGAGACTTCGGCGGAAACATCGTCGAGCGACTGGACCCAGCATCGGCGCGATCCACGCCGGCGTGTGCATGAGCGTGGTATCCCGTTCACGTGCTCCGTCTGCGACGTGCATGGCTCGCGGCGATCGCCGGTGTCACGGTGGTCGGCGGAGGCAGCGCGCTGGTGATGCGCGTGGAGCTCATCGATCCCGGCGGCACGCTGTCGCCTGCTGTCTACAGCCACGCACTCGCGCTGCACGCGCTGACGATGCTCGGCGTGTTCGTCGCCGCCTTCGTCGCAATTCCCACGCTCGTCATCCGCCCGGGACGGGGCGTGATCGTGCTCGGCGGCCTCGCGCTCGTGGTGTGGGCAGCCATGATGGCGTTCTTCCTCATCGTCTCGTTCGCGCCGGCCGACTGGGTGGCTGGCTCGCCACTCGGTCCGAGCTCGCTGCGCGCGGCGAGCGTCGCGCTCGCGATCAGCGTTGGGCCCGGTCGAAGTTCCAGCCTCACGCAGGGAGCCGCGCCGCAACTACGGTGATGCGCTGAACAGCACGAGCGCGTAGCGGCCGATCGACTCGAAGCCGAGCGCGCGGTAGGCGGCGATGGCGTCCGGTCGCGGCGTGAACAGGATCGCCCGGGTGGCGCCGGCCGCGCGAGCGTCGATCAGCGACGTGGCAACGGCGGCGCGGGCGTGGCCGCGACCGCGCAGCGCAGGTGGTGTGTAGACACCGCCGACCTGCACCGAGTCGGGTAGCACGGCGTTGTGAGTGCACGTCGCCACCACCGCACCGTCGTGCTCGACCACCCAGACCCGCTGCGCGACGAGCCCGCTGTCGATCGTGGCGGCCGCGGCGCGCTCGGTGGCGGCCGGCCCGGCGCCCTGCTGCCCGGTCTCGATGAGGTAGGCCGCGCGCCACGGGATCAGCAGCGCGCGGTCGGTCGCGTGGGCGCGCCGGCCGGTGACTGCGCCGGACCGCAGCGCTGGAGGGATCGCCAGCTGGTCGAGCGCCAGCGACATCAGGGTCTCGTAGGACTCGAGGCTCGCCGCCGTGCCCCCGAGCCCGAGCGCGGCGCGAGCGCTGGCGACCTGATCGAACTGACCGAGCAGTCCGGCGACCGGCCGCCCACTGCGCCGCACCGCCTCGACCGCGAGCTCGCCCGCGTGCGCGTCGGCCTGCAACAGCACGTTTCCGTTCCACGCGTGACCCGCGATCCCGATCATGGTGCCGCCGCGCCTGGCGAGCACGTACTGCGCCTGCAGCGGCGCGCCGCCGGGCGCGCTCCACGCGAGGCCGACCTCGCGCAGATTCGAGCACATCAGCATGCACGTGTCGCTGCGCTCGGCGAGGTACGCGCCGATCTCCGGGACGTCCGCCGTTGTCGCGGGCGCGATCTCGAGCGGCGCGGGCGTGATCTCGAGCGGCGCGGGCGTGATCCCGAGCGGTGCGTCGTGGCGCATCTCCAGCTTGTACCGGATCGACGCCCGGGCCGCACCACGCGCCGGGAATCCGCGCGGACCGGCGACGCCGGGATACCGTGGCGGCGATATCGCGCGAGGCCACGCGGTGAGCTTGCTCGCGGCTACTCGGCCGCGGACCGGCGATGGCACCCGGCGTGGTCGCCCCGATGATCGACCGTGTCAAGAATCAGCGGCGCCGGGCAGGCGAGGTCGCGGGCCCGTGCATCAGGCGGTGGGTCGCGGTGCGGTATCGCGTGCTGGCGGGCGTGGAACCCACGGGGATCGACCGTGTCAGGGATCAGCGGCGCCGGGCAGGCGAGGTCGCGGGCCCGTGCGTCAGGCGGTGGGTCGCGGTGCGGTACC